>Ga0102589_1000130_pt1 | contig 82202 bp, 71 predicted proteins | sample AraplaMF_Col_mLB_FD_76858 | JGI IMG/M metagenome (GOLD analysis project Ga0102589, IMG submission 76858) | Arabidopsis root microbial communities from the University of North Carolina, USA - plate scrape MF_Col_mLB | ecosystem: Host-associated > Plants > Roots > Endosphere | place: USA...
GCCACCAGCTGATGGAGGCGTCTCCGGTCGGCGAGAGTAATCTGCGTATAGCATCGAGACATGCCAAAATCTCCAAAGTGAAGCCATTGAAATCACTGGCATGTCGCACTTGGAAATAGAATGTACCCGGCTACATATTTAGATCGCGTAATCTGTATTATGGAACTAATTTGATCTGTTAAACGACGAGCGTCGCAGGTGGCGAGCAGCCCGCCGGCACGAACGGTGCCGACGGACCTCGTCCTGCGGGTTATTACGCGGCGAGGATGACTTTCATGGCCTTTTCACGGGCGGCGTTGCCGAACACGTCGTAGGCGTCGAGGATCTGGTCGAGACGGAAGCGATGCGTGATGAGCTTGCCGGGATCGAACTTTCCGGCCTTCACGGTCTTCAGCAGCATCGGCGTCGTGTTGGTGTTGACGAGGCCCATCGAAATATTGATGTTCTTGATCCAGAGATCCTCGATGTGGAGTTCCACCGGCTTGCCGTGAACGCCGACATTAGCGATCTTGCCGCCCGCCGAGACGATCTTCTGGCAGATGTCGAAGGTCGCGGGCACGCCGACGGCCTCGATGGCCACGTCGACGCCCTGGCCGCCTGTCAGGTCCATGATGCGCGACGCCGCGTCTTCCTCGCCGACCTGGATCGTGTCGGTGGCGCCGAACTGGCGGGCAAGTGCGAGGCGCGCCGGATCCATATCGATCATCACGATCCTGCCCGGCGAATAGAACTGCGCCGTCAGAAGTGCGGACATGCCGACCGGTCCCGCGCCGACAATGGCGATCGCGTCGCCCGGCTTCACACCGCCCGCCTGCACGCCGATTTCAAGACCGGTCGGCAGGATGTCCGAGAGCATGACGAGCGCTTCCTCGTCTGCGCCGTCGGGGATCGGATAGAGCGAATTGTCGCCATGGCGGATGCGGACATATTCGGCCTGCGTTCCGTCCACGGTGTTGCCGAGCTGCCAGCCGCCGTCGTCGCAATGGGAATAGAGCTGGCGCTTGCAGTTCGGGCACGACCCGCACGAGGTGATGCAGGAGATCAGCACCGGATCGCCCTTGCGGAAATTGCGCACCGCGCTGCCGACATCATCGACGATGCCGACGCCTTCATGGCCGAGCGTGCGCCCTTCGCCGACGCTGGGCACATCGCCCTTGAGAATGTGCAGGTCACTGCCGCAGATGGTCGTCTTCGTGATCTTCACGATGACATCCGTGGCTTCCTGAATGACCGGCTTCGGCTTTTCGACCCAATCCTTTTTCCCTGGGCCGTAATAAACAAGCGCTTTCATCAGATCCTCCCGCGGGGGCGCGCCCCTCAGCATGGTTTTGCAAAGATCACACAAACCCGTCTCCTGTCCGGATGGTGAGGCACCCCACGGGCACCCATGCGCAATCTAGACGAGGACGGGACGGCAATCAGAGCGACGCCTGATCCATTCGGGAATCCGCTCATCGAAATCGGAAGCAATCGGTCGAACGCGCCCAAATCGGCTGCCGAAACGGATCGGCGGCCGCATGTCCGGTAGGAAACGGTTGAAATGTGGTGCCGGCGCGCCGCTAGAGACGGGAGAAGCGGTTGCGCAATGTCTGGGATGGCGTTTCGCCGAAGCGCTGCCGGTAGAAGGCGGTCATCGCGGTGAGGTTCACATATCCCCTCGCCACGGCAATGGACGAAACCGTCTGGCCGGGCGGCGCCTCCTCCAGCGCCTTGCGCAAGCCGTCGAGGCGTCGCGCGGTGAGGTAGTCATGCGGCGTCACGCCGCGAAACCGCCGAAACCCCTCCGAAAGGCTGCGGGCGGAAATACCGAGTTGCGCGGCAATGTCCGCGACGGACGGCGCCTCATGCGCCCTCTCCTCCATCAACCGCTCCGCTTCGCGCACATAACGGGGTGCGGCACTGCGGGCCCCTGTCTCGAGATTGAGACCCGAGCACTCTGCCCAGCCGCGCAGCAGCTCCAGGCAAAGGGTTTCCTCGATCCGCTTTTCGATGAGCGGGCTGGAAATGCGGTTGTTCTGCGCATCGACGGACAGGGTCGCGTAGTCGAGAAGGGAGAGCCAAGGCGAATGGCCACGCCCGAAAACCAGCCGTTTCTTCCAGAGGTCGTCCTCGGGCACGAAGCCGTACCACCGCTGCGCGGTTTCCTCCATCAGCCTGTGCGGGATGGTCAGGTTGAATTGCAGGTCGTCGCCGTTGGCGATGTTCCAGTAATCGGTGCGGCTGCAATCGACGACGTAGCTGTCTCCCGCAACGGTGTCGATACCCGTGCCGTCTGTGAGCGGATGGCGAACCCCGCCGCGCATGGTGTTGACCACGATGATGTTGCCCGACGACGGATCGAACTCATCCGCCCGCGTCGGCACGCCGAAGCAGAAGCGGCTGAGCACGATCCGGCCGATCGACAGGGTGCGCAAGGTGGCATTGGGATCGGCGCCGGCGACGAGCGGCCGCGTCGCCAGCGGCATGTAGACCCGGTGGCAGAACGCGTTGACCTCCGACCAATCACGCGACGCGTTCAGCCGGCCGCTCAAGAGTGGCTGGCCTTGCGCATCATAAAGCAGAGCATGCTCGAGCATTTTCCGCCTCCCTCCGTCCGTATCGGCATTCTGCCTGGAAACCGCGAAATATCAATCGCGCCCTTCGCCGCATGGTTTCCAACGGATGTTGCCCGTCAGCCATCTTGCCGTTTGACACTTGAAATCACATCAACCAATATGTGATCACATTTTTGACGAACCTGCTGGAGAACGGGATGGAGAGGGCGAACCTGGAGGCGCGCGCACGTGCGCTCATCGAGGCGGAAGCGGAGGTTTTTCGGGCGAGGCGTCCGCGCTGCGCGGCGGCCCACGACGAGGCGACATCGGGCTTCTTCGACGGCGTGCCGCAGCACTGGATGCTCGATTGGCCCACACCCTTTCCCCTCGTCGTGGACCAGGCAAGCGGTGTCGAACTCGTCGATCTCGACGGCAACCGCATCGTCGACGTCTGCCTTGGCGATACCGGTGCCATGTTCGGGCACGGCCCTGCCCCCGTTCTTGAGGCGCTGAAGAACGCCGGAACGCGTGGCCTCACCACCATGCTGCCCTCTTCAGATGCGCAGGTTGTCGGCCGTCTGCTGGTCGCGCGTTTCGGCCTGCCGCGCTGGCAGCTCGGCGCGACGGCGAGCGATGCCAACCGCTTTTCGATCCGCGTCGCCCGCGCTGTCACGGGCCGCGCCAAGCTGCTCGTTTTCGACGGCTGCTACCATGGCGCGGTGGACGATACGCTGGTCGACCTCGTCGACGGCAAGACCATCTCGCGGCGAAACCTGCTCGGGCAGGTCCGCGATCTCGGCGAACTCACCGTCTCCATTCCCTTCAACGACGAAGCTGCTCTTGCGAAGGCGCTTGCCGCCAACGACATTGCCTGCGTGCTCGCCGAACCGGTCATGACCAACTGCGGCATGATCCCGCCCGCGCCTGGCTTCCACGATGCGTTGCGCCGCCTCACCCGCGAGGCCGGCACGCTGCTTCTCATCGACGAGACGCACACCATCTCCACCGGGCTTGGCGGCTATACGAAGGTGCACGGCCTGGAGCCCGATCTCATCGTCATGGGCAAGCCGATCGGCGGCGGCGTGCCGGTCAGCGTCTGGGGCATGACGCAGGCCATTTCGGACAGGCTGCATGTCATCCGCCGCGAACAGAGCGGGCATGGCCATTCCGGTATCGGCACCACGCTGTCCGGTAGCGCGCTCCAGCTCGCCTGCCTGCGCGCCTGCCTGGAACAGGTCATGACCGAAGACGCCTATGCGAAGATGCAGGCCAACGCCGACCGCATCGAAGCCGGTTTCAAGGCCGCCATCGCCGCCGCCGGTCTCGACTGGACCGTCTCGCGCGTCGGCGCGCGCCTGGAGGTCGTCTTCTGCCCCGTACCCGTGACGAACGCCGCTGAAGCGCGGGCTGCGGCCTCCGACACGATCGAAGCCGCGCTGCATCTTTCCATGCTGAACCTCGGCTACCTGCTGACCCCGTTCCACAACATGGTGCTCGTGAGCCCTGCCTTGTCCGAGAAACAGGCAGACGGTCTCGTCGACGCCTTCTCGACCGTGATTGGGCGACTTGCCGAGCGGAGGGCCGCTGCGTGAGCCGTGACCTCGCCACCCGTCCGGCATCGGCCGCCGATCTTTCCGAAGCCGAGGCGTTTCTGGCCGCCCATCCGGAAATTACCGCCTTCGATCTCGTCCTGATCGACCTCAATGGCATCGCGCGCGGCAAGATCATCCGCCGGCATGAACTGTTGCCGATCTTCCGCTCCGGACGTCACTTGCCGGGCTCCATTCTCGGTCTCGACGTCACCGGCGAGGACGTCGAGGAAACAGGCCTCGTCTGGTCGGACGGCGACGCGGACCGCCGCGCCTGGCCGGTCGCCGGCTCGCTGGTGCCCCTGCCCTGGACCTCCCCGCCACGCGGCGAAGTGCGGCTGGCGCTTTATGAACTGGACGGCACGCCGATGGATGCCGACCCGCGCCATGCACTGGCCAGGCAGGTCGGGTTGCTGGAGGCGGATGGCTTCCATCCCGTGCTCGCCTATGAGCTGGAATTCTACCTGCTGGACCGCGAGCGGACGCCGGACGGCAATTTCCAGCCACTGCGCCTGCCGCTCACGGGCGAGCGGCCGGATGGCATCCAGGTCTACGGCGTCTCAGAGCTCGACCGGCTCGAACCTTTCATCGATGCCGTCTATCGCGGCGCCGAAGCGCAGGGCCTACCTGTCGAGACGATGATCTCGGAATATGCGCAGGGCCAGTTCGAGCTGACGCTGCGCCATGGCGGCGCGTTGCGGGCGGCCGACGACCTTGCCATGCTGAAGCGCCTTATCCGGGCGCTCGCCGTGCGCCACGGCATGATGGCCTGCTTTATGGCCAAGCCGTTCGCCGGCCGGGCGGGCTCCGGCATGCATGTCCATGCCAGCCTTGGCGACGCCGCCGGCGAGAACCTGTTTGCCGATCACGGCGAAGCCCTGTCGCCTCTCTTGAGAAACGCGGTGGCGGGCCTGCTGGAGACGATGGAGGAATCCATGCTCGTCTTCGCGCCGCACTTCAACTCGTGGCGTCGTTTTTCCGCGCAGAGCTATGCGCCGACGACCCCGACCTGGGGCACGAACAATCGCAGCGTCGCCGTGCGCATTCCCGCCGGCTCGCCCGCCGGCCGCCATCTCGAGCAGCGCGCCGCCGGCATCGATTCCAATCCCTATCTCGTGGGCGCGACGGTGCTGGCCGGCATGCGCAAAGGCATCCTCGCCAAGGCCGATCCCGGCCCGGAAACAACGGCCTATGCAGAAGGCTCCGGCGACACGCTGCCGCCGGACTGGCGCGGCGCCATCGAGACGGCAAGCCGTTCCGTCTTCCTCAGGGAAGCGCTCGGCGAGCGTCTGCACCACGTCTTCCTCGCGCTCAAGCGCGCCGAATACCGCCGCTTCGCCAACGAAGTGACCGCGCTGGAACGCACATTCTACGGTGAAATCGTCTGACCATGAAAACCTTCTACACCGCCGACCATCATCTACATCACAGCGGCATGGAACTGTCCTTCGGCCGCATCGTGGAAACCTTCGAAATGCCGGAACGCGCGGAGATCGTGCTTCGGCGCGTGAAGGAGGTCGGGCTTGGCCCGGTCATCGAGCCGCCGAGCTATGAGCGCGCTGTCATCGAGCGCATTCACACGCCTGACTATGTGGATTTCCTGGAAAACGTCTTTGCCGAGTGGCGCGCGGCGGGACGCGACGGCGAGGTCTGGCCCTATAGCTGGCGCCATCGCTCCATGCCGGCCATCGACGCGCCGCCCTCCGGCCTTGATGCGCGGCTGTCCTATTATTCCTTCGACATGGCCGGATCGATCACCGAGACGACCTGGCAGGCGGCGAAACGCGCCGCCGACACGGCGCTGGCCGGCGCGGACGTCGTGCTCTCCGGCGAGCGCGCCGCCTTCTCGCTCTGCCGCCCACCCGGCCACCATGCGGGACGCGACTTCTTCGGCGGCTACTGCTACCTCAACAATGCCGCCATCGCCGCCCAGCGCTTTCTCGACAAGGGCCACGCCCGTGTCGCGATCTTCGATGTGGATTATCACCACGGCAACGGCACGCAGGAAATCTTCTACGACCGCGATGACGTGCTGCTGGCGAGCCTGCACGGCGACCCGGATTTCGAATTCCCGTTCCATCTCGGCTATGCCCGCGAACGCGGCGCCGGCAAGGGCGAAGGCTATAACCTGAACTATCCCCTGCCAGCCGGAACGCCCTGGGCGCAGTGGCAGGCGGCTTTCGAGGATGCACACGAGAAAATCCGCGCCTACGAACCGTCAGCGCTCGTCATCTCGCTGGGCGTCGACGCGTTCAAGGATGACCCCATCTCGCAGTTCAAGCTGGAGAGCGATCACTTCCTGACGATCGGCCGCCGCATCGCCGATTTCGACCTGCCGACGCTTTTCGTCATGGAAGGCGGCTACGCGACAGGCGCCCTCGGCCTCAACGCGGGGAATGTGCTGCAAGGCTTCGAGGCCGGCTGACGATTACAGGATTTCCGGCCATTCACGCGCGCCGTGCTGCACGAAGAGCACTTCGACGCGCGTCTCCAGAACACGATACGCAACGATATACGGCGTACCCGGAACGACAAGCTCCCGGGTGCCCTCGATTTCACCGACACGTCCAATAAAGGGATTGTCCGCCAGTAGCCGCTTCGTCCGAAGATGGATATTGGCCATGACCTTCGCCGCTGCCTGGGATTACGGTCGGCGATATAATCTCCGATCACTTCCAGCTCACGAAGATAGCGACGGGTCCAGACGACGCGCGTCATGGCGTCCGTCAAGGTTCGTATTTGCTGAGGACAATCGCGATCTCGTCTTCACTGACGAAATCGCCCCGGTCGGCGTCCGCAAGGCCCGCCTCGACACCTTCGATCCACTTTTCCTGCCAGGCGAGCGAACGACCATGTGCGAGTGCGTCCTCAATGATCTGACCACGCGTCAGCGAGGAGCGCGCAGCAAGCGCATCGATGCGGCGATCGTGGTCCTTCGATATGCCATTGCCTTTGCTCATGCCGCTATTCTCGCACGAACCGTCCGCCCTTGCCAGTCCTGCGTCAAGCGTCCCTGTGCAGGTTGTCGCGCGAGAGATTCTTCACGTCGCGCTCGCCGCACAGCGCCATGGTGGTGTCGAGCTCGCGGCGGATGATTTCAAGCGAGCGCCGCACGCCGGCCTTGCCGCCTGCGCCGAGCCCGTAAAGGAAGGGACGGCCGATATAGGTGCCCTTGGCGCCGTAGCAAAGTGCCTTCAACACGTCCTGGCCGGAGCGGATGCCGCCGTCGAGATGGACTTCCATCTGGTCGCCGATGGCATCGACGATGCGCGGCAACATGCTGATCGATGAGGCGGCACCGTCGAGTTGGCGTCCGCCGTGGTTGGAGACGATGATGGCATCCGCACCGCTGCCGAGCGACATGCGCGCATCTTCTTCATCCAGGATGCCCTTCAGGATGAGCTTGCCGCCCCAATGGTCGCGGATCCATTCGATGTCCTTCCAGGACAGTTGCGGATCGAACTGCTCCGACGTCCAGGACGAAAGCGACGAGAGGTCGCCCACGCCCTTGGCATGGCCGACGATGTTGCCGAAGGTTCGGCGTTTGGTGCCGAGCATGTCGAGGCACCAGAACGGCCGCGTCATCATCTGCCAGACGTGCTTGGGCGTAAAGCGCGGCGGAGCGGACAGGCCGTTGCGCAGATCCTTGTGCCGCTGGCCGAGGATCTGGAGATCGAGCGTCAGGACGAGGGCCGAGCAACCGGCCGCCTTGGCGCGGTTGATCAAGCTCAGGACGAAGTCGCGGTCTCGCATCACATAGAGCTGGAACCAGAACGGCTTGGACGTGACGGAGCGCACGTCCTCGATCGAGCAGATGCTCATGGTGGAAAGCGTGAAGGGAACGCCGAATTCCTCCGCCGCCTGCGCGGCCAGCATCTCACCGTCGGCATGCTGCATGCCGGTGAAGCCGGTGGGCGCGATGGCGACCGGCATCGACACCTTCTCGCCGATCATCTCGCTTGCGAGCGAGCGGTTGGTCATGTCGACCAACACGCGCTGGCGCAGCTTGATCTTACGGAAATCCTCTTCGTTGGCGCGATAGGTGCTCTCGGTCCAGGCGCCGGAGTCGGCATAGTCGAAGAACATCTTCGGCACCCTTCGGCGCGCCTGTTCCTTGAGGTCTGCGATTGTCAGGGCCCGTTCCACGCTCATGTCGTCCTCGCACCGGCCACGCTGTCGCAATGGTCCGCTTCCAACTGGATTGCGCCATCTTTTACGAGGACGTGCGGCGCCTCGCAACGTATTCCTGCGGCTTGCAGCTTCAAATCAAAACCCTCCCGGCTGGAGACCGGGAGGGCGCGAACGGCGGTGACGGGGACTTAGCTTGCCGCGTAGAATTTCGCCATTTCCGGCAGGCGCTTGACGCGGATGCCGGACGCCTTGCCGGCCGTGCGGAAGGCCTCGAAGCGCTCGCGGCAGACCTCCTGCATGCGGGCCGTCGCCGGCTTCAGGTAGGTGCGCGGGTCGAAATTCTCCGGCTTTTCCTTGAAATTCTTGCGGATCGTGCCGGTCATGGCGAGACGCAGGTCCGTGTCGATGTTGACCTTGCGCACCCCGAGCGGGATCGCCTTCTGGATTTCGGCGACGGGAACGCCCCATGTCTGCTTCATCTCGCCGCCATATTCGGTGAACAGATCCTGCAGGTCCTGCGGGACCGAAGAGGAACCGTGCATGACGAGATGCGTGTTCGGCAGCTTGGCGTGGATCTTGGCAATGGTCTCGATCGACAGGATGTCGCCATCCGGCGCGCGGGTGAACTTGTAGGCGCCATGGCTCGTGCCGATGGCGACCGCGAGTGCATCGACACCGGTCTTGGACACGAAGTCCAGAGCCTGGTCGGGGTCGGTCAGCAGTTCCTCGCGCGTCAGCTTGCCTTCGAAGCCGTGGCCGTCTTCCTTCTCGCCGGCGCCCGTTTCCAGGTTGCCGAGACAGCCAAGCTCGCCTTCGACGGAAACACCGGCCGCATGCGCGATCTTCACGACTTCGGCCGTGACGTCGACATTGTATTCATAGCTCGCGATCGACTTGCCGTCGGCCAGCAGCGAGCCGTCCATCATGACGGAGGTGAAGCCGTTGGTGATGGCGGAGATGCAGGTGGACGGCTGGTCGCCATGGTCGAGATGCAGGCAGACGGGAATGTGCGGATACTCCTCGGCGGCGCCGAGAATGAGGTGGCGCAGGAAGGCATCGCCCGCATAGGAGCGCGCACCGCGGCTCGCCTGCAGGATCACGGGAGAATCCGTCGCATCCGCCGCGCGCATGACTGCCTGGATGTATTCCAGGTTGTTTACGTTGAATGCGGGCAGTGCGTAGTCGTTCTCCGCTGCGTGATCGAGCAGTTGCCGCATGGTAATCAAGGCCATTCCTGTCCTCCCTTGGATGCATGGTATCGGGGTCGGCGGCACTATTCACACATCGTCAGGCAGATGCAACAGCCGCTCGGGACCGCGCCGGAAGCCAAATCGATTAAATCGGGGACGGGATCGAATTTTCCCGGCCGGACTATAAAAATCCGGCCCACATGCACGGGCCGGATCCAAAAAAGATCGGCAATTCAAATAAGTAGGACTATTGCCCGATATCGGAGCAATCGCCCGGCGAACGCTCTCAGTCGTCGTCGCCCATCTCCGGCGGAGCGACCGCGTTGCGTTCCCCGCTGATGATCTCGCGTTTGCCGACATGGTTGGCGGCGCCGACGAGGCCTTCCTTCTCCATGCGCTCCACAAGGGAAGCTGCCCGGTTGTAACCGATGGCCAGCCGGCGCTGGATGTAGGATGTCGAGCACTTGCGATCCCGCATCACGACCTTGACGGCCTTCTCGTAGAGATCGTCGCCATCCTCTGCCGCAATGTCGCCCTTGTCGAAGACGGCGCCACCGGCCGCGGGCTTTTCTTCCTCTTCGTCCTCCTCGTCGGCCGTGACCGTCTCGAGATATTCGGGACGCCCCTGCGCCTTGAGGTGCAGCACGACCTTCTCGACTTCCTCGTCGGAGACGAAGGGACCGTGCACGCGGGAAATGCGGCCACCGCCGGCCATGTGCAGCATGTCGCCCTGGCCGAGAAGCTGTTCGGCGCCCTGCTCGCCGAGGATCGTGCGGCTGTCGATCTTCGACGTCACCTGGAAGGAGATACGGGTGGGGAAGTTCGCCTTGATCGTGCCGGTGATGACATCGACCGAAGGACGCTGCGTCGCCATGATCAGGTGGATACCGGCGGCACGCGCCATCTGGGCGAGCCGCTGGATGGCACCTTCGATCTCCTTGCCGGCGACCATCATGAGGTCGGCCATCTCGTCGACGATGACGACGATGTAGGGCATCGGCTCGAGCGAGAGTTCCTGTTCCTCGTTGATCGCCTCGCCGGTTCCCTTGTCGAAGCCGGTCTGGACGCTGATCGAGATGGTCTCGCCCTTGTCGCGGGCGGCGGCGACACGGTTGTTGTAACCGTCGATGTTGCGCACGCCCAGGCGCGACATCTTGCGATAACGGTCCTCCATTTCGCGCACGGCCCATTTCAGCGCCATGACGGCCTTCTTGGGATCGGTCACGACCGGAGTCAGCAGGTGCGGGATGCCGTCATAGATCGACAGTTCCAGCATCTTCGGATCGACCATGATCAGGCGGCATTCTTCCGGACGGAACCGGTAGAGCAGCGAGAGGATCATGGTGTTGATGGCGACGGATTTGCCGGAGCCTGTCGTGCCGGCCACGAGCAGATGCGGCATCTTCGCGAGTTCGGCGATGACGGGTTCGCCGCCGATCGTCTTGCCAAGGCATATCGGAAGCTTGAAGCCGGTCTTGGCGAAATCGGGCGAGTCGATCATTTCGCGGAAATACACGGTCTCGCGCGTCGCGTTCGGCAGTTCGATGCCGATGACGTTGCGGCCGGGCACGACGGCGACACGGGCCGAAAGCGCCGACATGGAGCGTGCGATATCGTCGGCAAGACCGATGACACGCGAGGATTTGACCCCGGGCGCCGGTTCGAATTCGTAGAGCGTGACGACCGGACCGGGACGAACATGGATGATCTCGCCGCGAACGCCGAAATCTTCCAGCACGCTTTCGAGAAGGCCGGCATTCTGTTCGAGCTGTTCCTGGGTCAGTACGAAACCGACGGTGCGCGGCGGCTCCTGCAAGAGTTCGCGCGGCGGGTACTCGTAGGTATCGCCCATGGGCGTTGCCATGGTCACCTCGAAAGGCCGGGCGCGCGAGAGCACCGAGGACGGGGCTTCGCGAACAGGTTCGGCCGACGCGACAGGGATAACCGCGAAAGGCACCTGCGGGATCTGGACGGCAGCGGGCACAATTTCCTGAATGGCTTCTGCCACTGGCTGGACAGCGGCCACCGGCTCCACGTCCGCAACGCTTGGCGCCGTCACGATCTGCGTCTCCGGCTTGCGGCCGGATGCCGGGCGGCATTCGACAACGCGGAAGAGCGAGGTGATGGAGGCCGGTCCGGCCTTCTGTTCGGCGACGACAACGGGCTTCGAAACGACCGGATCGGCAGCCGGCGGCGGCATGCGCACGACGGAGACGGCCGGGCGCACCGGAATGGGCATGGCGACGGGCGCAGCGACAAGCTCCCCGTCCGGCGTCATGGTCTCGAAGAAGGCATGGTCGGAGAGATGGGCAAAGCGCTCTATGGCGGCGCGGATATCGGGCTTTACAACCGGCACGACCTCGGCAGCCTGTGCAGGCCGGCGCGCGAAGAAGGGAGAACGAATGGGGCTTTCAGGCTTGAACACGACAGCGGCATCTTCCGGTATTTCATGGGTCTTGGCGGCCACGACCGCCTGGACGAATTGGGGGACTGGATCGGCGGGAACACCCTCCGGCGCCTGCTGCGCCTCGAAGCGACGGCGCCGTTCGTCGAGGGCTTCACGCAGGCGTTGAAGCAGTTCGGCCTGCGAAAGCTGCGTCGACTGCGACTCGGCAGCGGGTTCCACGGTCACCGCGGGTTGGGGTTCGATGACCGATTCGGTGCTCGCGGCGGCTTCGGCGGCGGCCTCCTCGATCTTTGCGGAGACCTTGTCGGGCGTGCGCGTGAAGCGGACATTGGGCGCCAGATAGAAGTGGCTCTCCCAGCTTCCGTCGGCATACTGGCCGGGATCGTAGCCGCGCAGAGCGGGCGAGCGGAAGCGCGGACGATAGGTATCGTCGTTCGCCACCGGCGGCTCTTGCGCGATCCAGGCTTCTTCCGGTGTGGCCTCTTCGGCCAAACCATTGTCTTCATGAAAGAAATCCGACGCGTTCTCGTCGGCTTCCGTTTCAGATTCGAGGATAGGATAGAAGTTTGTTCTGGAAATACGCATGAACCTGCACACTCGACGATCATTGCCGATAGGAATGCGTAGATGGTTAGGAAATGAAGGTTAACAATGTCTTTGGAGCGGCGCAGAATCCTTATCACGATCCCGTTTCGGAGCGTCGTCCGAGCGCTTAAAAAGGGCGCATGGGCGTGATCCTCCGCGGGTTGCCGCGGGTGGTTCGAATGCACAAAATTCTATGGGATAACCCCGCCTCACTCGCCGAGGGCGGGGCCGCTTTTGGGTTCGTCCGGGGACACTTCGGCCAGCACATCCGGATTGCCCTCCGCCCTGTCCCGGTGAAGGGCGGCACGGGCGAGCAGCATCAAGGTGACCGGTGTCGTGACGGTCACGAAAATGCCTATCAGGATTTCGTGGATGACCGGCCGCGTGGCAAGCACGGTGAAGAAGATCATCGAGGCCATCACGATGCCGCCGGTCCCCCAGCTGGTGCCGAGCGTTGGCGCATGGATGCGCTCGTAGAAGGACGGAAGGCGCGAGAAGCCGATCGTGCCGATCAGCGTCAGACCCGAGCCGACGACGAGAAAGAATGAGACGAGAATCGCTGCCCAGACCGGCAGGTCGACCGCGTGATCCACGATGTTCATTCGATGACCTCCCCGCGCATCAGGAACTTGGCCAGCGCCACCGTGGCCACGAAGCCGAGCATGCCGATGACCAGCGACGCCTCGAAATAGATGTCCTTGCCCGTGCGGATGCCGAACACCATCAGAAGCAGCATCGAGTTCACATAGAGCGTGTCGAGTGCCAGGACGCGATCCTGGGCCCGCGGACCACGCGACATGCGCAGCGCGGCCAGCGCCATGGCGATGGCGAGGCAGACCTGGGCGAATGTCAGGGAAACGGCGAGAATGGTCTGGCTCATTCGAAGATCTCCATCAGCAGCGCCTCGTACCGCCCCTTGATCAGGGTCTGCCACTCGGCCTCGTCGACAAGGTCGAGGACGTGGATCAGCACCGTCCGGTTCAGCGAATTGTATTCAAGCCAGGCCGTGCCCGGCGTACTGGTCACCACGACAGCAAGGACCGCGAGCGCCATCGGGCTCTCCACATCGAGCGGAACGGTGATGAAGCCCGACTTGAACTTTCGCCTGTGCCCGCCAAGGATGATGGACGCGACGGCGATGTTCGAGCGCACGATATCGTAGAGCACGATGCCGACGAGCTTGGGCAGCAGATACCACTTCTTCAGGCGAGGCTTGGCAGGCCGCAGCGACGCCATGCCCCAGGAGGCAAAGACGGCGACGATACAGCCGAGGATAAGGTGGCCGAGCGTGAAACCGTTCAGGGCCAGCCACATGATGACGAGGGATGCGCTCAGCAGCGGATAGGGCAGCATGTCAGATCCCTCCCCCGCCTTCCGGCCCGCCCGGTTCCTCGACGCCGACGCGGCGGGCATTGATGACCGCATCGATGTAGGTTGCCGGGTGCTGAAGACCGTTGACGGTCTCCTCCATGTAGCGCATCGCGGGACCCGCCTGCACGGTGAGCGCGAGCGTCATGGCGATCAGCAGCAAGACAGGCGCCATTTCCATCACGAGCACACGGGGAACGGTGCCCTCCATCGAGGCCCAGAAAGTGCGGATACCGGCGCGCGTCATGGAGATGAGCGCGGCCAGTCCCGACAGAATGAGAAGCGCCACGATCCACCAGACGGAAGCCGGAATCGGTGCGTCGGCGGCCACGCCGCTGCCGATCATGCCCGTCATCATGGCAAACTTGGCCACGAAACCGGACAGCGGCGGCAGGCCGGAAAGCAGGATGCCGCAGGCGGCGAAGCACACACCGAGCACCGCGATGGTCGCGGGCATGGTCACGCCCACCTCGACTTCCTGCTCTTCCTCGTCGGCGTCGCCATAGGCTTCCATCGTCACCGCCAGAACCGACGCACCGGCGTCCTGCCCGCGCTCGACAAGTTCGATGAGCAGGAAGAAGGCCGCGATGGTGAGCGTGGAACTGACCATGTAGAACAGCGCCCCGGCGGTCACCATGCCGTTGTTGAGGCCGAGCACGGCCAGCAGCGTGCCCGACGACACGAGCACGGAGTAACTGGCAAGCCGTCCGAGCGCCTGCGATGCCAGAACGCCGATCGTGCCGAACGCCACCGTCGCCATGCCGCCATAGAGCAGGACATTGAGGCCGAGCCCTGCGGATTCGCCCTGGCCGAACACCAGAAGCGAAAGCCGCAGGATGACGTATATGCCGACCTTGCTCATGATCGCGAAGATGCCGGCGACGGGCGCCGTCGCTGCGCTATAGGCGGCCGGAAGCCAGAAGTTCAGGGGCCACATGCCCGCCTTGATGAGGAAGACGATGCCGAGGATGGCGGCGCCCGCCTCCAGCAGCATGCGCCGGTCGCCTTCGATCTCGCCGATGCGCACCGCAAGATCGGCCATGTTGAGCGTGCCGGCGGAGCCGTAGATGGCGCTGACACCGATCAGGAAGCACAGCGCGGCAGCGAGGTTGACCGCGATGTAATGCAGACCGGCCTTGACGCGCATGGGGCCGGAGCCGTGCATCAAGAGACCGTAGGACGCCGCCAGCATGACCTCGAAGAAGACGAAGAGGTTGAAGAGGTCGCCTGTCAGGAACGCGCCGTTCAGCCCCATCAGGAGGAACTGGAAAAGCGAGTGGAAATGCGCGCCTGCCGCATGCCAGCGCGCCAGCGCGTAGACCAGCGTCGGGACCGCGAGGATGGAGGCCAGCACGAGCATGAGCGCGGACAGGCGATCGACAACCAGCACGATGCCGAAGGGTGCCGGCCAGTTGCCCAGTAGGTACACGCCCTCGAACCGTTCCGGACCATAGCTTGCAAAGCGGAACAGGCTGACGGCGATGGCGACCAGCGCGAGGCAGGACACCACGCTGATCATCGCCTTCACGACGCGCTGGCGCTCATCGAAGAACAGCAGGAGCGCGCCCGCAAGCAGCGGGATGAGGATCGGCGCAATGATGAGGTTCTGCTGCCAGCCGCTCATTTGGGCTGCTCCCTGCCGTCGACGTGATCCGTGCCGGTAAGGCCGCGCGCGGCAAGCAGGACCACAAGGAAGAGGGCCGTCGTCGCAAAGCCGATGACGATGGCCGTCAGGACCAGTGCATGTGGGACCGGGTCTGTCAGCGTCGAGATATCGACGCCCTCGCCCAGCACGGGCGCGGCGTTGGATTTCACGCCGCCGACGGCGAAGATGAAGAGGTTGACGGCATAGGACAGAAGCGAGAGGCCGATGATCACCTGGTAGGTGCGCGGGCGCAGCAGGAGCCAGACCCCGGATCCCGTCATGATGCCGATACCGATTGCGAGAACGAGCTCCATCAGGCTTCCTCCGCCTTGGTGGCGTCGAGATTGCGAACCCGATGCGTACGAATGGATTGGTGTGCAAGCGCGATGAGGATCAGCACCGTCGCGCCGACGACGAGCGAAAAGACGCCGAGGTCGAACATCAGCGCCGACGCCATCGGCACCTTCCCGATGAACGGCACATCGATATATTGCGAGTGCGACGTCAGGAACGGATAGCCGAACAGCCAGGCGCCCATGCCCGTGAGCGGCGCGACGAGCAGGCCGAAGCCCATCCAGCGCAGCGGCAGAATGCGCAGCCTGTCCTCCGCCCAACGCACGCCGCCCGCAAGATATTGCAGGAGGAAGGCGATCGCCATGGTCACGCCGCCGGCAAACCCGCCGCCCGGCAGGTCATGGCCGCGCATGAACAGGTAGATCGCGAAGGTGACGATGACCGGGAACATCCACTGCATGATGACCGAGGGCACGAGCAGGTAGTCCCGCACCGTATCGCCGGCCGAACGCTCCGGTTGCTCATCGTCATAGGCCGCCTGGATTCGCTGCTGTTCCGGTTTCTCGATGCTGTCGGGCGCTGGGCGGAAGCGGCGCAGCAGCGCAAACACCGTCAGCGCCACGATCGCCAGCACCACGATCTCGCCCATCGTGTCGAAGCCGCGGAAATCCACCAGAATGACGTTGACGACATTGCGCCCGCCGCCTTCCGTATAGGCCTTCTCCAGGAAATAGCTGGCAATGGCATCCGGCACCGGCTGCTTCATGATCGCGTAGGACAGCAGGAACATGCCGAAGCCGCAGGAAACGGCGAGCAGGAAATCGCGGAAGCGACGGCCCCGCGCGGCGAGCGTCACGGAGTTGTCGACCTTCTCGTACCGCTTCGGCAGCCAGCGCAGCCCGAGCAGCAGAAGCACGGTCGTCACGATCTCCACCACGAGCTGCGTGATGGCGAGATCGGGCGCCGAAAGCCAGACGAAGGTGATGCAGGTGGTGATACCGGCACCGCCAAGCAGCACGAGGGCGGCCAGCCGGTGGTACTTCGCCTGATAGGCGGCGGCGAGCGCGCAAAAGGCGCCGATGCACCAGATCGCCGCAAAGATCGGATCGATCCCGCTGATGGCGACCGGCGTCGGCGTGAACCCGGCCATATAGAGCGGCACCACGCCTGCCAGCAGGCCGGCAGCGGCGATCAGGCGCAATTGCGGCTGCAGATTACGCGTACCGAAGCGGCTTTCCATCCAGCGCGCCCACTTCCAGGACACCGTAACCAGCACGCGCTCGAAGATGCGCTGCCCCGCGAGATGACGGAAGATCGGCGGGCCATCGTCGCACCGGGCCAGATAGTCCTTCAGCAGGACATAGAGCAGGACGCCGCCGGCAAGCGCGATCATGCTCATGATCAACGGCGTGTTGATGCCGTGCCAGACGGCCAGGCTGTATTCGGGCGTGCGATCGCCGAGCACCGAAACGACGGCCGAATGCAGGAACGGCCCGATGGACAGGCTCGGAATGACGCCGACAACGAGGCAGGCCAGCACCAGGAACTCGACGGGGAAGCGCATCCAGTGCGGCGGTTCATGGGGTTTCGGCTTGGGCAGGTCCAGCGGCGGCGGGCCGAAGAAGACGGTATGGATGAAGCGCAGCGAATAGACGACGGAGAACGCGCCGGCGAGCGTCGCGATATAGGGCAGCATGCGGTCCAGCACGGAATCGGCATGCGTCTCGACGGCCTCGGCGAAGAACATCTCCTTGGAAATGAACCCGTTGAGCAGCGGCACGCCCGCCATGGCGGCACTCGCCACCATGGCCAGCGTGCCCGTGATCGGCAGGTACCTGTAGAGCCCGCTTAATCGCCGCATGTCGCGGGTACCGGTTTCATGGTCGATGATGCCGGCGGCCATGAAGAGCGATGCCTTGAAGGTCGCGTGGTTCATCATGTGGAAGATCGCCGCGACGGCAGCCAGCGGGCTGCCGAGGCTGAGCAGCGTGGTGATGAGACCGAGATGGCTGATCGTCGAATAGGCGAGCAGGCCTTTCAGGTCCTGCTGGAACATGGCGAAATAGGCGCCGAGCAGCAGGGTGCAGGTGCCGGCGATGCCGACGAGCATGAACCATTCATAGGTGCCCGACAGCGCCGGCCAGAAGCGGACCAGAAGGAAGACACCGGCCTTCACCATGGTCGCCGAATGCAGGTAGGCCGAGACCGGCGTCGGCGCCGCCATGGCATTGGGAAGCCAGAAGTGGAAGGGCACCTGCGCACTCTTCGTGAGCGCGCCGATCAGGATCAGGACGAGCGCCGTCAGGTAGAGCGGATGGGCCTTGATCTGGTCGCCCGCCCCCAGCACCACATCGAGATCGTAGCTGCCGACGATATGGCCAAGCACCAGAAGGCCTGCCAGAAGGCAGAAGCCGCCGATACCCGTGATCGTCAGCGCCATGCGTGCGCCGTCGCGTGCCGTGGCGTTGTTGTGCCAATAGCTGATCAGCAGGAAGGAGAAGATGCTGGTCAGCTCCCAGAACACCGACAGCAGGATGATATTGCCGGAGAGAACGATGCCGAGCATCGAGCCCATGAAGGCGAGCAGGAAGGAGAAGAAGCGCGGAACCGGATCTTCTTCCGACATGTAGTAGCGCGCATAGAGCACGACGAGGCAGCCGATGCCGGTGATCAGCATGGCGAAGAGCCAGGCAAAGCCGTCCATGCGCAGCGTGAAGTTCAATCCGAACTGCGGCAGCCACTCGATATCGAGCCGTAATTTTCCACCGGCGCGAACGGCGGGATACACCGCCGCCGTCAGCACGAGGCACAGGAACGTTACGGCCCCGGCCATGCGGGCGGCGAGAACGCGGGAATCCGTCCGGAGCAGCATGATCGCCGCAAGGCTTCCCACGAAGGGAAGGCAGACCAGCAGGACCAGAACCATTTCACCTGTCATTGTTTGATCGATCGCTTTCGAACGTCGGTGCTTCTCTCATGCCGGCACGCCGGCCCTATGCAAAGCCGCGCGATCTGAAGTGATCGAACGGCGTCAGGCGATATCCGCAGGCGGCGCACGCGCCCCCGACGTCACGAGATGGCTATCGGCGAAGCAGCGCGAACGCCCCGGACCCACACCGGCCGCAGAGCCAAACGGCCCGGTGAATACGGCCTCAAGCGGACAGATCAGCTCGACACCGCGCCCATCCGGAGACATCAGCTTGCCTGCGACCTGCCCTTTCGCCCCTTCCAGACCGGCGGAAGCGGAAAGAGATCCCGCATTCTTCTGCGCGCCATGAACAAGAACGCGTGGCGCCACGCTGCCGGCCACGGGAGCCGATAACGTGAATGCCAGCAGCAGAATGCAGGTGAGCGCAGAGCAGAGGAGGCAGAACGCCGGATAAAACGGCCGATGCTGTCGCCTTGCTCCCGTCAAACGCCCTAACCCTTCGATTCGCCTGCCTGTGATGGATATTTTCGTATCCGGACAATACGTTGGCGGGATCGGCGCTGTCCACCCGCGAGCATGAAATTTTTCCAAAATTGCAACGATTTGCCGCGCCTGACAGGATGTTTTTCCGTTCCCGGGGAAAAACCGTGTTCGGCGACGCATGCAGGCCGGCTTGAAGCCCCGCCCCTTTGGGCGCATCCTTCTCAAGCGAATCGCACAAAGCAGGCCCACCCACGTTCCGGTTGACGGTCGTGGGCGGTTGAAGACTGGTGACGCGGGAAGGCCGACGGAACCGGAGAATTTCGTGCCGAAGCTTCGGCGGTCCCAACCGCGGCGCATGCACGACATCAATCACTCTTATTCGAGGACCAGCGATGACGGATACGCGAAGGGAATGGATCAGCAAGAGAGCCTATACGATCTGGGAGGAAGCCGGCCGGCCTGACGGGCGCGACGGCGACCATTGGGATCAGGCCGAGCGGGAACGTGCCGATTTCGAGAAGGGCGCGGGGGCAAAGAAGGCCGCCAAGAAGCCGCTGATCGAAATCTCAGGCAAAGCGAAGCCTGCGAAGGCGCAGGCGGCCAAGCCGAAGAAGAAGGAAGCCAAGGCGGAAAAACCAGCAGCCGCTAAAGTTCCTGCCAAGGCGAAAACGGCGAAGGCCGCAGCCGACAAATCGATCTGATCCGCCGGCGGCGGCCGTTTCGTCCGCCGCGGCGTCCTGCCCCCTTGGAAGCCGGCGGAAAGCGCTCTATCTGGACCTCGACCACTCCCAAGACGAGGTTCCCTTGCGCTGGATCTACATGCTGGCCGGCCTTTTCATGACGGCGCTCGGCATTGTCGGCGCCTTCCTGCCGCTGTTGCCGACCACGCCCTTCCTTCTGGTCGCGGTCTGGTGTTTCTCGCGATCCTCGCCGCGCCTGGAGCAATGGTTGCTCAACCACCGCACGCTTGGGCCGCCGCTGACGAATTGGCGCCGCGAAGGCGCCATCTCGGCGCGGGCGAAAACGATGGCCGTATCGCTGATCGTCGCGAGCTACGGCTTCTTCTGGTATCGCACACAGCCATCGCCGCTTTTAGCTATAATCGTCGGGCTGGTGCTTGCGGGAAGCGTCACCTTCATCCTCACACGCCCGCTGCCGAAAGGTTGAGATGACCAACAAGACCGCAGCGCCCGTCGTCGTATGGTTCCGCAAGGACCTTCGACTGGATGACAACGCCGCCCTTGCCGCGGCGGCCGACACGGGACGACCCGTGATCCCTCTTTATATCCGCGAACCGGAGGCCGCCGGCACCGGGCCGCTGGGCGCCGCCCAGGCCTGGTGGCTGCATCACGCGCTCGCCTCGCTTGCGCGCGGCCTCGAAAAAGCCGGCTCGCCGCTCGTACTGCGGTCCGGCGCGGCCGCCGATGTTCTGCGCAAGTTTGTCTCGGAAACGGGCGCGGATACGCTTTACTGGAACCGCAGGCATGATCCGGCCGGCATTTCCATCGACAAGGAGATAAAGCGCGTATTCAAGGCCGAAGGCCTCGACGTGCACAGTTTCTCCGGTCAACTGCTGCACGATCCGACCCGCCTCCTGACGGGCGAGAAGAAGCCCTACCGGGTCTATACGCCATTCTGGAAGGCGCTCGAGCGTGAGGGCGAACCGCCGGAACCGATCGAGGCACCGAAGCACATCAAGGCCCCGACGAAGGCGCCGCCGTCCGAAATACTCGACGATTGGAAATTCCTGCCCGTCAAACCGGACTGGGCGGCATCCTTCAAGGACATCTGGACGCCCGGCGAGGCAGCCGCACGCGAACGCCTGGACGACTTCGTGGACGTCGCCATTGCGGACTACAAGGTGGATCGAGATCATCCCGCGCTCGACGCGACGTCCAGGATGTCGCCCTACCTGGCGCTCGGTGAAATCTCCCCTGCCCGCATCTGGCATGCGACGCGCGGCCTGAAGGCGCCCGCCGACGACGTGATCCACTTCCGCAAGGAGCTGGCCTGGCGCGAGTTCTGCCACCATCTGCATTTCCATTTTCCCGCCCTTGCCGAGAAGAACTGGAACGAGCGCTTCGACGACTTTCCCTGGGAAAAGGCAGGCAAGCATTTCCGCCTGTGGACACAGGGCATGACGGGCTACCCGATCGTCGATGCCGGTATGCGCCAGCTCTGGAAACATGGCTGGATGCACAACCGGGTTCGCATGATCACGGCATCGTTCCTCATCAAGCATCTGATGATCGACTGGCGGCATGGCGAGAAGTGGTTTCGCGATACGCTGGTGGACGCAGACGCCGCATCGAACCCGGCCAACTGGCAATGGGTGGCGGGCTCGGGTGCCGACGCCTCCCCCTTCTTCCGCATCTTCAATCCGATCCTGCAGGGTGAGAAATTCGACCCCGACGGCACCTATGTCCGCGCCTTCGTGCCGGAACTGGAGCATCTCGACGCGGCCTTTATCCACAAACCGTTCGATGCGCCCGCTGACGTGCTGAAAAAGGCGAAGATCGAGTTGGGCACGACCTATCCCAAGCCGATCGTCGACCACGCCAAGGCGCGCGAACGCGCACTGGCGGCCTACAAATCCCTGAAGAACGCCTGACCTAGCCGTTCCCGGCGAGGGTCTTGGACAGAAGCGACACCAGCGCATTTCCGGCATCCTCCAGCGCGCCGCTGTTGTCGATGACGACAGTGTCGGCGGCGACCACGATTTCGGGAGCGGCACGGTCGAGACGCTTGCGGATTGCGTCTGCGGTCTCACGACCGCGTGCGGCAAGCCGTTCGGCGAGGATGTCCGGGCGCGCCGTGATCAGCACGACGGTGAGGCGGGGAAAGGCGGCTGCGAAGGCCGGAAGTGCGGAACGGCTGCCGTTGGCGATCAGCGTCACGCCCTTTTCCAGCTGGGCCAGCGTCCCGGCGGGAATACCGTAGGACAGGCCATGGGCGTCCCACGATACGGCGAAGCCGCCCTCCGATTTGCGCCGTGCGAAACCTGCGGCATCGATGGCCTCATGCGCCTCCCCGCCGGCATCGGCGGGCCGGGTGATGACGCGGCGCACGAACTGCACGCGCGCCTCTCTAGCGAAACGCCGTGCGGCATAGGACATCACGCTGTCCTTGCCGGCACCGCTCGGCCCGACGACCACCACCATCGTGCCAGCGGCGACACGCGGCGCATGCGGCTTCGCCTCCATGCTCATGCCACGCGGCGACCCTGGCGCCAGACCGAGCGCACGACCGGCACGCCATCCGGCCGGCGCACGCGCACGATATCGGCGCGCAGGCCCTTGGCAATAGCACCGCGGTCATCGAGACCAACCGTGCGGGCGGGTGTGGTCGAGACCATCGCAATCGCCGTCGGAAGATCGATGCCCTCCACCTCGTCGGCCAGAATGAAGGGCGCATGCATCAGGCTGAAGGGCACGTAGTCGGAGGACAGAACATCGAGCACGCCCATCTTTGCAAGATCGCGCGCCGCGATGTTGCCGGAATGGGACTTGCCGCGCACGATGTTGGGCGCGCCCATGAGCACGCTCATGCCCGCACCGTGCGAGGCCTTCGCCGCTTCGACGCTGGTCGGGAATTCGGCCAGGCGGATACCGTAGCCGATCGCTTCCTCGACATGCTCCAGCGTGGCGTCGTCATGGCTGGCGACAGAGATGTTGCGCGCCGCGCAGGATGCGGCGATGGCGTCGCGGTGCGGCTTGGCGTAACGCGCGGAAAGCTCCTGCTGCCGCTTGCAGAATTCGGCGAACTCGGCATCCGAGAGACCACGCTTCTTCTGGTAGTAGAGAACGTACTGGTCCATGGTCTGGAACTGCCGCTGGCCCGGCGCGTGATCCATCAGGGAAACGAGACGAACCATCGGGTCGCCTTCGAATTCTGCGTAATGATCCAATACGTTATCTGTGGAAACTTCACACCGCAGATGAATGAGGTGTTCCGCGCGAAGACGGTCTTCCGCCTGCGCCTCCGCAAGAGCATCCGCCATGGCGCGCATCTCGCCCTGTTCGAAACCGCCGTCCGAATCCGAGCCCATGCGCAGACAATCGAAGACGGTGGTGATGCCTGACGTGACGACCTGCGCATCATGCGACTGGATCGCTGCGGTCTTGCCCCAGCGAACGCCGGGGCGCGGCGAATAATGTGCTTCGAGGTGGTCGGTGTGCAGCTCGACGAGGCCGGGAATGAGGAAATCGCCTTCCATGTCCTCACCGGCAGCAGACACCCCCTCGGCGATATCGGCGATGAGGCCGTCGCGCAGAACGAGCGTGCCATCCACGACCCGGTCCTCAAGCACGATTTTTGCATTGGAAAGAATGGTTTCGCGAGTCATCTTCATGCAGTCTTTCTGTTGGCGGCCCCACCCAGCGGGAAGAGCGAATGAACGGTGAAATCGGCGCCGCGCGACGGCTCCCGGAAGAGCGCCAGCCCGCCGAGCGTCAGCGGACGACCATGGAAGTCGGCGAAATGACCTAGAAGGGCGGCTTCGACGGCATCACGGCTCTCAACCGGCACGCGGCCTGTCAGCGTCATGTGGAAGCGGAATTCGTCAAAGACGTAGGGATAACCCCACTGCACCAGATTTTGCCGCTCCGCGGCGCCCAGTTCATCCGGCTTGCGGCGCGCGATATCGGCCGAGGTCAGCGGGGCGCGGAAACGCTCGAAGCGCCGCACCACTTCGCCGGCGAAACTTTGCAGTGGCTCGCAATGATCGCCGGGTACCAGTGCGAAGAAGGAACCAAGGCGCCCGACCACGAGCTCGGGAATGTCGAAGGCTTCCATCTCGCAAACGAAGCGGCCGATTTCGGCGACAAGCTCGGCTTCGCTGCGGCCTTCGGTCAATGCGAACGGCGCCTTCAGGGTGGCATGGAAACCGTAACGGCGCGGGTCTGCCGTGAGCCCCGCCACCGTCGACGCCTCGAAATTGCCGACCGCCGGCTGCTCCAGCGCAGCACCGGTAAAGGCGTTGCGTCCGAGCCAGCGCTGGGCGGCAAGGGTCAGGGGATCGCTGGCGGGCGGGGTGAAGTAAAGGGCGTATCGCAAAGGCTCATTCCTGTGAAACTCGTTCGACGCCGCCCGCGAAGGCGACGCCGGATCATGAAAGCATTCCTGTGGCAGCATCATGCCGCCATACCATCAATGCATCGGCTTTCCGATCAATCGCGACCTTAGCGCATTCGAAATTCCATCGAACACAAAGACCACGATGAGGATCAGCACCACCATATAGGCCACCTTGTCCCAATCGGCATTCGTGCCCATCGCCTCCAGGAGCTTCAGGCCGATGCCGCCGGCGCCGACCGCGCCGATGATCGTCGCGGACCGGGTGTTCGATTCCCAGAAGTAAAGCGACTGCGAGACGAAGACCGGCAGCACCTGCGGCAGCACGCCGAACCGGTTGACGGTCACGGACGATGCCCCGACGGACTTCACCCCCTCGCGCTGCTTGTCGTCGACGTTCTCCAGCGCCTCGGCATAGACCTTACCAAGCGCGCCCGTGTCCGTGAAGAAGATCGCGGCGATGCCGGGGATCGGTCCGGGGCCGAAACCGCGCGTGAAGAACAGCGCCCAGATCAGCATGTCGATCGACCGGAGGAAATCGAAGAGCCGCTTCATGCCCCAGTTCGCGGCGCGGTTCAGCGTAATGTTGCGGGCGGCGATGAAGGCGAGCGGCAGGGCAAACAGCGTGCCGAGAAGCGTGCCGACGAAAGCCATGACCAGTGTCTGTAGCAGCTTGGACAGGATGTCGGCATGCTGCCAGGCGGTATTGCCCAGGAAGTCGTCGACCATGTGGCGCACGTTCGAACGATCCGGATCGACGCGCTCCGCCAGGAACGCGAGGTTCGCGATCTCGCCGAACGATTTTCCCCAGAAGGGCGAACGGATATCGAAGAAGAAGTTCGCCCAGCCGAGGAACCGGCGCTGGACATAGACCTGCGACCCGCGGATCTCGGCACTGCCCTCGAAGCCATAATCGACCATGACCTTCGTGCCGTCGAAAACAACGCCTGCGGGCGTTCCCTCCGGCGGCGCCACGCCATCCGTGGTGATGGCGACCGGATAGGATGCTCCGTCGACAAAGATATCGACGCGATCGGGATGGACGTCCAGCCGGTTCCCCTCACCGTCGTAAATCACGCTATAGCCACCATCCGCCATCGGGCGGAGCCAGTCGATATCGGCCCCCTCAGGATATTGTCGGCGGCTCGACCATTGCGGCACGACGGCGCCATCGACGAAACGCAGGCGCGGTTGCGCGCGCCAGGAATACCAGTCCTGGACATAGATGGCGGCACGGTCCCAGCGCCCCTGCATGAAGGCCGGGCCGACATTGAAGGCAACAAAGCAGATGGCGAGATAGAGAACGGTAACGCCGGCACACAGCGCCAGCCCCCAACGCTGCCAGAAGCTGCGCCGGAAGACATCGGGATAGGAAGCCAGAAGCCGGTCGCGCTCGGCGGCGTGGATCATGGTCGACGACATCAGACGGCTCCCCGTGCGGTGTCCAGGAACTGCTGGCCGATCAGGCGCCGGCGCAGCCACGACGAAAACTGGTCGACAGCAATGATGGTGACGAGCAGGAGGATGACGATCGCATAGGTCTTGGCGGCGTGGTCGCGGCCGATTGCCAGGCGGAACACCTCGCCGATGCCCCCACCCCCGACGGCGCCGATGATCGTCGATGCCCGCACATTGATCTCGGCGCGCAGCAGCGTGTAGGACACGAAATTCGGCAGGACCTGGGGAACGATAGCATAACGCACGCGCTCGACCCAGCGCGCGCCGGTGGCACGCAGTCCCTCGTCGGGTCGCATATCAACGTTTTCCACGACCTCGAAGAACAGCTTTCCGAGCGCGCCGATCGTGTGGATGGTGATCGCCACGATGGCGGCAATCGGCCCGATGGACAGGATGGCGGTCAGGAGGCCGGCGACCACGATTTCCGGAAAGGCGCGCATGACCTCCATGATCCGGCGTACGACCCAGCGCGTGGCGCCCGCGCCGACGAGATTGGTCGAGGCGAAGAAGCAGAGCAGGAAGGCCAGAACGAAGCCGATGATCGTGGCGATCAGCGCGATGTTCACGGTGATGATCAGCTGGTAGATGAAATGCGGGATATAGAAGCCATCCGTGATGTAGACCCGCTCGGACGTATAGTCGTAGCGCAGCGACCCGTCGGCATAGGGCGACGGTAGGTCGAACATCGCACGCACGATTTCCATCGGGCTGTCGGGCACGAAATTGCGGATGAAATCGAAAACGTAGGGCAGGCGTTCGAAGAACTTGCCGGAATTCGCGCTGTTGGCGAAATCGAGCGACGCCCAGAGCGCCACGAGGAAGACGACGATCGCGAGGACGGTATAGATCCGCCGCGTGCGCAGCTGCTGCTGGTAGTGCCGCATCACCGCGGCGGCGGACGGTCCAAGACCGCTCATCGTGTTTTCAGCCGTGCCGGACGCCATGCCGCTTTCTCCTGTGGGGCGGGTGGCGCCTGAGGCGCCACCCATCATGTTGGCGATCAACCGCCGATGACGGACTTACGGGCGTCGATGATCGTCTGGTAGAACGACTGGTCGACCTTGATGTAGTCCTTGTTGGCGCCCTGCGTGTAGGACTGGAAGCAGGCGAGGTCCTTCTTCGGCAGCTCGAAGAAATACTGCTCGACCTTGGCGCGCATGTCTTCCGCCAGCTTGTTGGACACCATCAGCGGGCCGTTCGGGATCAGCGGCGACTTCCAGACCTCGACGATATCGTCCATGTCGAGGTTGCCCTTGTTGACCATCTGGTAGAGGTTGCCGCCCGTATACCCCTCTTCCCACTTGCCGACGCCCGAACCGAAGGTCGTGCCCACATCGAACTTGCCGTCGAGAACGGCGAGAACGAGGTTTTCGTGGCCGCCGCCGAAGCCGGTTTCAGAGAAGTATTCCTTGACCGGCATGCCGATTTCCTTCGGCAGCGTCACGCTCGGCACGAGGTAGCCCGAGGTCGAATCCGGGTCGGCGAAGCCGATCTTCTTGCCCTTGGCGTCGGCCAGCGTCTTGATGCCGGAATCCTTGCGGGCGACCATGATGGAGTAATAGCCGCTGGAGCCGTCCGACTGCGTGTAGGTCAGGATCGGGTCGACGGCCTTCGGGTCCTGAAGGTAGATGGCGGCGTAGGACGACGCGCCCATCGAGGCGATGTCGATCGTGCCGCCGAGCAGGCCCTGGATGACGCCGTTATAGTCCGGCGACGGGAAGATCTGGACTTCCGGCACGCCGGTCGCGGCCTTCAGGCCGTCGGCAACGCACTGGGTGTTGCGGATCTGGTCGGCTTCGTTTTCCGAGCCGTCGAGACCGATGCGCAGGACCTTGACGTCCTGGGCCATGGCGGAACCGGCCGTCACGGCGATTGCGACGGCGGCGAGCAGAGCTTTCTTCAACATTGCGTTCTCCTTTTGCCGGCCTCGCCGGCAGTCGAATCCTGTCGGTCTGTGTTGCCCTTGACGCGGGCGTTCGATCCCGGCGGGTCAGAGACCGGCCAGTGCCAGCGGTGTGGGGCTGGCGGATTCCTTGTCGTTGTCGGGTTCGTTGTCCTGCCGTGCAGGGTTGCGAATGGCGGTGGACGTGACCCTCTCGTCGATCTCCGCGCCATCTGAACCCGTGCCGTAGATCGTGCGCACCGCCTCGGCGTCCAGCTCCCGCGACGGGCCGTCGAAAACCACGCGACCGCCCGACATGCCGATGATGCGCTCGCAATAGGCGCGCGCCGTATCGAGGGTGTGCAGGTTGGTGACGACGGTGATGCCCTCGCGCTCGTTGATGTCGCGCAGCGCATCCATCACGATCTTGGCGTTCAGCGGGTCGAGAGAGGCAATCGGCTCGTCGGCAAGCAGCATCTTGGGGTTCTGCATCAGCGCGCGGGCGATCGCCACGCGCTGCTGCTGGCCGCCCGAGAGCGTGCCCGCGGGCTGGAGCGCCGTCTGCTCGATACCGAGCCGTTCCAGGGCGGCAATCGCCATGATGCGCTCGTCGTTGCTGAAGATGCTCAGCAGGCTGAGGATGGTCGAACGATGGTTGAGGCGGCCGAGCATGACATTGGTCAGTACATCCAGGCGCGGCACGAGGTTGAACTGCTGGAAGATCATCGCGCAGTCGCGCTGCCAGTTGCGCAACGCCGAGCCGCGCAGCGACGACACCTCGATATCGTTGAAATGGATCGTGCCCTCGCTCGGATCGGCAAGGCGGTTGATCATACGCAGCATGGTCGACTTGCCTGCGCCCGAACGGCCGATGACGCCGACCATCTGGCCCTGCGGGATGTCGAACGTCACGTTGTCGACGGCAACGCGCTCGCCGAAACGGCGGGTGACATTCTTCAGTCGGAACATGGCAGCTCCCTCTTCCTTCGCTCGGCGCCCGGGCTTGGGTCCTGTCGCTTTCGGGACTGGCTCTAAACGTCGTTGATGAAAGGGCCATGTCAGTTCCATGTCGGAAAAATAACAGTCCACAGGCCTGGTTTTCAGGCATTGCGGCACGCCTTCTCACCCGCCGTAGCGGGAAAGGAAGGCTTCTGCGTCAAGTTTGCGAAAGTCATCGAGCGCGCTGCGCAGCCGGCCATGATCCCAGTCCCACCACGCGAGTTTTTCCATGCGTTCGGCGATGCTTCGCGGGAAGCGCTCACGAATGACTTTCGCCGCGACACCGCCGACAATGGTATAGGGTTCGACGTCCTTGGTGACGACCGCACCCGATCCCACGACCGCGCCGTTGCCGATCGTGACGCCCGGCAGGATGGTCGACCCGTGGCCGATCCAGACATCGTGCCCAATCGTGACCCGATGCTCGCGCCGTCGTGCGAAGAAATCCGCTTCCTGGTCCGCATCGGGCCAGTAATCGTTGGCGCGGTAGGTGAAGTGATGCAGCGTCGCGCGCCACATCGGGTGGTTCGTTGCGTTGATGCGCACGCAGGCGGCGATGTTGACGAACTTGCCGATCGTCGTGCACCAGACCGAGCCGCTCTCCATGATATAGGAATAGTCGCCGATTTCCGCCTCGCTGATACGGCAGTTCTCGGCAACTTCCGTGTAGCGGCCAAGCATCGTATCGGCGACGATCGCCGTCGGGTGGATTAGCGGCGTTTCGGAGAGCTTCGTCATGGCACGGCCTTTCTCGGCGAGAAGGCGGAGACATCCACGATGCGATCGGCGACCCTTTCGCGCACATCTTCGTCGTGGAAGATGCCGAGAAGCGCCACGCCTGCGGCCTTCTTCTCCTCGATCATGCCCACTACGACGGCACGGTTCTTCGCGTCGAGCGAAGCCGTCGGCTCATCGAGCAGGAGGATACGGTGATCGGTGATGAAACCGCGGGCGATGTTGACGCGCTGCTGCTCGCCACCGGAGAAGGTGGCCGGCGGTAATTGCCACAGTTCACGCGGCAGGTTGAGGCGCGCCAGCATGGCTTCGGCCATGCCCCTCGCCTCTTTCACGTCCGTTCCCCGCGCCGTGATCGGATCGGCGACGACATCGACAGCCGCGACCCGTGGCACCGTTCGCAGAAACTGGCTGACATAGCCGAGTGTTGCCCGGCGCACGGACAGGATCGTGCGGGGATCGGCGCTCGCCAGGTCGAGCAGGCGGCCGCCGTGTTCGATGAGGATCTGGCCGCCATCGACGGCATAATTGCCATAGACCATCTTGAGCAGCGAACTCTTGCCAATGCCGGAGGGACCGCCCAGCACGACGCATTCGCCGGCCTTCACCGAAAAGGTGACGTTGGACATGACGGGCAACCGGATGCCGTCGCGGAGATGCATGGTGAAGCTCTTGGCGACTTCGGAAACGACGAGTGGAGTAGCCATGGTTAAACCTGCAAGATCGAGGAAACGAGGAGCTGGGTATAGGCTTCGCGCGGATCGTCGAGCACGCGATCGGTCAGGCCCTGCTCGATGACGAGGCCCTCCTTCATCACCATCATGCGGTGCGAAAGCAGGCGCGCGACGGCAAGGTCATGCGTGACGATGATCGCCGAAAGGCCGAGATCCTGAACGAGGCCGCGCAGGAGATCGAGCAGGCGGGCCTGCACCGAAACGTCGAGGCCGCCGGTCGGCTCGTCCATGAAGATCAGCCGTGGCGACGTCACGAGGTTGCGCGCGATCTGCAGGCGTTGGCGCATGCCGCCGGAGAAGGCGCGCGGCTGGTCGTCGATGCGGTCCACGCTGATCTCCACCCGGCGCAGCCAGTCGCCGGCCGTGTCGCGGATGTTGCCATAGTGCCGCTCGCCAACGGCCATCAGCCGTTCGCCGACATTGGCGCCGGCCGAGACTGCCATACGCAGGCCGTCCGCCGGATTCTGGTGCACGAAACCCCAGTCCGTACGCATCAGGAAGCGGCGCTCCGCCTCGCTCATGCGGGAGAGGTCGCGCATCTGGCCGTCACGCATGCGGTATTCGACGGAACCTGACGTCGGCATCAGCCGGGTGGCGAGGCAATTGAGCAGCGTCGTCTTGCCCGACCCGGATTCGCCGACGATGGCCAGCACCTCGCCCGGCCAGAGGTCAAAAGAGACATTCCGGCACCCGGTGCGCGCGCCGTAGAATTTGGAGATATCGCGGGCCTTGAGAATGGGCGCGTCGGTCATTCGGCAGCCTCCTTATCATAGGCGAGATGGCCGCGGTGGCCCTGTGCGCAGCGGTCTTCGCAATGGTCGGTGTCGGAGCAGACGAACATCCGTCCGCCCTTGTCGTCGAGCACGACCTCGTCGAGATAGACGTCCTCGGCGCCGCACAGGGCGCAGGGCTTGTCGAAGGTCTGGATCTCGAAGGGATGGTCCTCGAAATCGAGGCTGACGACCTCGGTGTGGGGCGGCACAGCGTAGATGCGCTTCTCGCGTCCCGCGCCGAAGAGCTGGAGCGCTTCCGACATGTGCATCTTCGGATTGTCGAATTTCGGCGTCGGCGACGGATCCATGACGTAACGTCCCTCGACTTTCACCGGATAGGCATAGGTCGTGGCGATATGGCCGTTCCTGGCGATATCCTCATAGAGCTTCACATGCATGAGGCCGTATTCCTCCAGCGCATGCATCTTGCGGGTCTCGGTCTCGCGCGGTTCGAGGAAGCGCAGCGGCTCGGGGATCGGCACCTGGTAGACCAGCGTCTGGCCGGCCGTCAGCTTTTCCTCCGGGATGCGATGGCGTGTCTGGATGATGGACGCTTCGCGCGTCCTGGTCGTGACCGCGACATTGGCGACCTTCTGGAAGAAGGCGCGGATGGAAACGGCGTTGGTCGTATCGTCGGCCCCCTGGTCGATGACCTTCAGCACATCATCGAGCCCGAGGATCGCCGCCGTCACCTGCACGCCGCCGGTGCCCCAGCCATAGGGCATGGGCATTTCGCGTGAGGCGAACGGGACCTGATAGCCGGGGATGGCGATGGCCTTCAGGATCGCGCGGCGGATCATGCGCTTCGTCTGTTCGTCGAGATAGGCGAAATTGTAGGTTGCCAGTTCTGCCGTGCTCATTCTGCGGCCTCCGGAAGATCAGCGTTTGTATTCTGCGCGTTCTCGTATTCACGCCGCATGCGGCGCACGAGGGCAAGTTCGGCCTGGAAATCCACGTAGTGCGGGAGTTTCAGGTGCTCGACGAAACCGGTCGCCTGCACATTGTCGGAATGGGAGATGACGAATTCCTCATCCTGCGCAGGCGCAACGACATCCTCGCCGAATTCCTCCGCGCGCAAGGCGCGATCCACCAATGACATCGCCATGGCCTTGCGTTCGCTCTGGCCGAAGACGAGCCCGTAGCCGCGCGTAAACTGCGGCGGGGTCTTCGCCGAGCCCTTGAACTGCGCGATCATCTGGCATTCGGTGATCTGAATGCGGCCGAGCGACACGGAAAAGCCGAGCTCCGGCATGTCGAGCTCTACCTCGACTTCGCCGATACGCACTTCCCCGACGAAAGGATGGGTGCGGGCATAGCCGCGCTGGGTGGAGTAGCCGAGCGCCAGCAAGAAACCCTCATCGCCCCGGGCGAGTGCCTGCAAGCGAAGGTCGCGCGCCATCGGGTACTCCAGCGGCTCGCGGGTGATGTCACCGGGCACATGGCCGTCCGGCAGGCTGCCGTCATGCTCGACAAGGCCTTCACCGGCGAGAATATCAGACACGCGCATGACCCGCTCCCCGCTGTCTTCGCGCTCCAGCGGCGCGTCGATATCGGCATCCGCCAGCAGGGACGGGTCGAGTAGACGGTGCGTATAGTCGAAAGTCGGGCCGAGCAGCTGGCCGCCAGGCAGATCCTTGTAAGTCGCGGAGACACGGCGCTCGATCACCATTGCAGATGTATCGACGGGCCTGGAATAGCCGAAGCGCGGCAGCGTCGTACGGTAGGCGCGCAGGATAAAGATCGCCTCGATCATGTCGCCCCGCGCCTGCCGGATGGCGAGCGCCGCAAGCGCCCGGTCGTACAGCGAGGCCTCCGCCATCACGCGGTCCACGGCAAGGCCGAGCTGCGCGACGATCTGCTCGATGCCGATCGCCGGCAGTGCGCGATCGCCACGGCGGCGGTCGGCGAGAAGGCGGTGAGCGTTGGCAATGGCGGCTTCGCCACCCTTGACGGCAACATACATGGCTCAGGCCTCCTTGATCTGCAGGACGGTGGTGCGCGGCAGGCAAAGGACCCTGTTGCCAGCGACAAGGATCAGGTCGACACCGCGGGGGAAATTCTGTCGGTTCTGCGCCCAGAACTGCGCAAACATGTCGGGCAGACCCACAGTCGCGATGGTCTCTTGCGTGCGAATACCCGGCCCGGTGAGCGTGAACGGGCTTCCGCCTTCGAATGCCTCGATCTCGACCACAAGCGTGGTGGAACGATCCGGGTAATCCTGCGTGCCCTGCGCGAAGAGGCAGAGATCAGGCAGGACCCCGCCCTTTTCGACGAAGGCAAATCGGGCGTCCTGTCGCTCGGCGGTAATGGCCGCACCCGTGTGAAAGGCAAGCCAGGTGGGCAATGCCGAGGCGGCAAGCGCCGGGGTCAACCACACGGCCGTATCGTGATCGCACAGCGTGAGTGCAATGGCGCCGGCTGCCGGAGAGAGCGGTGCGGGCGGCACGGCATTGCCGGCGATGTCGCCGACCGTGCCGGGACGGGCCATGCCGTCCATCAACGTGCGAAAGACGGCCTGCGCTGCGAAGACCGGCTCCGGGAACCCGCCGGAAAAGGTGTCGGTATCGGGTTTCATCAGTCCTCTCCGCGAACCATGGTGAAGAAATCGACGCGGGTGGCGGCCGTCTGGCGAGCCTTTGCGGCATCCTCGCCGGCAAGACGCGCCGCAATGGCCGCAAGAAGCCTCTCGACGTCGGCCTTGCGTGCCGGCTGCTGGAAAAGCGCATCGAAGATCGCCGCAAGCCGGGCCTTCACCCCGTCCGTGCCGAGCGTCTGGCCGTGGCCGACCGTGTCGTCATCAAGGCGAATACTGGCGCGGCTCACCGTTGCCTCGCCGAGATTGAACGGCGCGCCACCGCCGCCGATACGCCCGCGGACCATCACGAGGCCGGTCTCCGGGCCGCGCACCGGCTGCGCGTCCGGCTTGTCATCAAGAGCATCGAACGCGGACTGCAATTCGGCGCGGGTCGCTTTTGCCAGAAGGCCGATGGCCCTGCGTCGCTCGCCATCGCAATCCGTCGCGCCGGGGTCGGCAGATTTTTGAACCGATGCCATTGCCTCACTCCTAAATGTCTATTAATCTAGACAACTGTACATCTAATTCTTGTCTTAATCCGGCGGAATGACAAGGGTGTGACAGATCTTTCTTGGGGCGGCGAAAATGGTGGAACGACAAACGGGCGTGGCGCTCTGGCGGCAGATTGCAGACCGCATGCGCCTCGCGATCAATAATGGCGATTTCGACGAGACCGGGATGATGCCGCCGGAGACGGTTCTTGCCGCACGGTTCGGCGTGAACCGCCATACGGTGCGCAGCGCCATGGCGACGCTTGCAGATGAAGGCATCGTGCGCCCCATCCAGGGCGTCGGCACCCGCATCGAACGGCGCGACAGGCTGCGTTTTCCGATTTCACGGCGAACGCGCTTCTCGCAGGGCCTCGGAAATCAGGCGCGCGAGATCGAAGGCCGGATGCTGGAGGCGGATATGGACGTTGCGCCCGCTTTGGTCGGGCAGGCATTGGGATTGGCGGCGGGAACGCCGTGCGTGCGAATGGAAACCGTCAACAGTGCCGACAAGCGCCCGATATCGCGTGCAACGCATTATTTCCCGGCGGAACGGTTTGCCGGGATCGCCGACGCTTATGAGAAGACACTCTCGATTACCGCAGCGTTTCGCGAACTTGGCGTGTCCGACTATGTACGCCGGTCGACGGAGATTTCCGCGATCCACGCCGAAGGCGACGACATGCGCCACCTGAAACTCTCGCCCGGAGCGATCATTCTTGTCGCGACCGCCATCAACACCGATCTCGCGGGTATGCCGATCCAGTATTCGCGCACGCGCTTCGCCGCGGATCGCGTCAAGCTGACGGTGGAGCCAGAAAATGACGATATCGGTAACCTTGGCCAATCCGCCTAGGTCACCGACCGTCACGTTTCTCGGATTACAGGATCAGTTCGCGGTGCCGTCGGGCGTCACGCGCTGGCTTTCACCGCCCGTGCCGGACTGTGGCGTGGGATCGCGATCCGTCGGCACCGTCTGGCCGTTATCGGGAGCGGTGTCGTCGATCGCGCCATCGGGTGTGGCGTTGCCGGTACCCGTCGACGTTCCGCTGGTCGATGTGGCCTGACCGCTATCTGTGGGGTCGGAGGGCGCGATACGGTTGCCCCAGATCTCGACCACGCCCCAGACAAGAAATGCGAGCACGAGGCTCACGCCCAATACCTTCAGAATGGGAACTCCGGGACCGCCCTGCCTCGCCTCGCGAGCCGCATATTCCTTTCGGACGGGCTCGTGGGTGCGGGTGATCGGATCGCCGCGTTCGTCTTTCTGATGGGCCATGTCAGCACTCCCTGCATTTGATGTCAGGAAGGGAACTTCTCATCGGCACGAAAGTTCCGAGCCTCAGGCTTCCGCGGGCCCATCCAGCCCGAGTGCGTCGATCAACCGGCGCTGTCTGAGCAGGAGCGTGGTGAGCGCGACGACGTCGCCGCGCGTCGGCTGGTGCGTCATGCTTTCCTGCACCGCCTCGACGATCGCCTCCAGCGTATCGGTGATCTCGCGCGAGACATCGTGCAGGTCCAGGAAACGCGGATCGGCGGCCGCGGCCGCAAGCGTTGCGACCGAGACGCGCCCGATACCGTGCGGCACCTTCGAGCCCGCATCGCTGTAGCCCTCCGGCAGGTCGCCCTTGAGATTGCTGACCCGCCGCCTGAGGATGACGTCCATGATCTGGTCGACCGCCTGGCAGGCACCCGCCACGCGGGAGGGATGATCGGTATCGGCGGCCGCGTGCGGAAGAAGTTCCAGCTTGCCGGGATGCCGCTCCGCGACCTTGAGATAGGGCAGCATCGGCCCGCTCGGGACGCCGCTCGTCGCATTCTTGAAGAGATCGGCGTCGATTGCGGCGTGGCGCAGCCGGCCGGAAGCCAGTGCCCTGTCGAGCGCCGCCGTATCCACCACCTCACCGCGGTCATAATTGACCAGAACGGCGCCACGATTCATCGCCGAAAGCACGGCCTCGCCGACGAGCCCGGCATTGGCATAGCGGCGGGTTTCCGCATCCAGCCGGCCCAGGCCGACATGAACGGACAGCACATCCGCGCCGCTCGCCGCCTCGACAGGCGTTGGTGCGAAGTCGAAGCCTTCGGCTTCAATCCATTGCCGATGGCTCGGGCGGGCGTAGATCGACACCCACATGCCGAAGGCACGGGCGAGCTTCGCCACTTCGCGGCCGATATTGCCATAACCGAGCACCGCCATCTTGCGGCCCTCCAGCTTGGCTGTGGGGTAGGATTTCAGGTCGCGGCCCGTATCGAAATCACCCGCTACAACACGCTGGTGCAGGACATCGACCGGAAGATCCGGGATCACGTTCAGGATCGCCTTTATCACCATCTGCGCGGTCGCGCGGCTGTTGATGCCGGGCGTGTTCATGAGCGGCGCGGTACCGCCCTCCCCGTTGCCACCGCCCCAGGATGCCGACCCCATATTGCCGGTGCCGGCACCGATGCGCACGCCGCCGAGCGGAAAGACGGCTTGTTTGGGGATGAAGGTCGCAGCGGCGATCAACGCATCGTAGCGACCGTCCGCGGTCTGCGCGATGATCTCGACCTCGGCGCTGAGATCGGGCTGATAGAAGAAATGAATGCCCGGCGGCAGATCCTCGCGCTTGTAAGCCCCGTCGTGAAAATGCCCGCCGCGGGCTTCGATATAGGCGCGCGCTTCGCCTGCATCGGGTCGCCCCTCCGCATCGAAGCGCAGGCCGACGAGATCGGCGATCAGGACCTTGTAAGCGCGATCGAGGCCGTCGGTCGTTCCGGTTTGCCGCTCCTGCATGTTCCCCTCCAAATCCTCACCCGTTTCGTAGGCGAGATTGCAGGATCGGGCAAGCCGAGCCGGTTTGTCAGGTCCCGCCCAGCGGCGCGCAAAGGACGGGACTGTCCCCGCTTTCCAGGAACTCCCGCACCGTGGGCGGAAGCAATCTGGAATTCTGCGGCAGCACTCCGCAGCGTGACAGCAGGAGCCGGCGGTCGGTATCGGTGCCGAGATGGCGCCAGATGGCCCGCGACGCATAGGGCTGGTTCTGCTTTCGCCAGGATATGCCGAGTGTCATGCCCTTGAGATAGATGCGCTGATGGGTTTCGAACGGCGCCAGGATGGTCTCGGCGATCATCGGCTCGTCGCGCGTGCTGCGCTCGACGATGAAGATTCGGTTCTGCAGGAAAGAGGCCAGCCCGACATATTTCGTGAATTGCCGGATTTCATGTGGACGGTCCTGGATACGCTCGATTGTCTTGACGCGGACAACACCGTCTTTCTCGTCTATCCGGGTGCAGGAACAGACGATCATGCCGGGCCATGACAGGGAGACGTGATAGGTCTGGTAGTAACCGAGATGCCGCCGAAGCGCCGGGAGATTGCCCGGAAAGCACGTCTGGAGCGCATCCGCCTCGAAGGCAGCGCCAGCCGAACTCAGCAAACGCTGTTCGAATTTCACCGGATCAAGCGAGAAATCGCCCGGGCGCACACCGAAAAATGCCGCGATCCGCGCCAGATTGTGCGGCGACGGCATTGCCTCGCCGTTCACATAGCGATTGAACTGCTGGCGGTTGACGCCGAGCTGGCGACAGATTTCCGACACCGATTTGCGGGTGCTGCAAGCGTGGCGGAGATTGACCGCAAATGATGTGTCCTGCATGTCGATCCTTTGTCAGCGTAGCGTAAACCAGCGTAACCTCGCGTCAAGTCGTGAAATATCAACGCACCACGATATTCGCTACGACTGGGCACGACGACCCCAGCCATGTTCCGGGGTCACCACAAGAACGGGAACCGCCCACATGACGCCTATCTGGAAGTCCGAACCTCATGCCAATGCCGGCCTCAACCGCCGCGCATTCCTCGGCGGCACCGCAGCCCTCGGTGTTCTCGCTGTGACCGCGACAAGCCTTGCGCCCGGCCGCGCGCAGGCGCAGGAGCCGAAGCGTGGGGGACATCTGAAGCTTGGCCTGAACGGCGGCGCTGCGACCGATATGCTCGACCCGGCAGGCTACAGCGCCGGCGTCGCCTTCGTCACCGGACGCTGCTGGGGCGATACGCTGGTGGAATCCCATCCGGAAACCGGCGCGGCCGTCCCCTCGCTTGCCGAATCCTGGGAGCCGTCTGCGGACGCATCGGTCTGGACCTTCAAGATCCGCAAGGGCGTGCAGTTCCATGACGGCAGCGAGATGACCGTCGCCGACGTGCTGGCCACGCTCAAGCGTCACGGCGACGCGGGCTCCAAGTCCGGTGCGCTTGGTCTTCTCGGCTCCATCAAGTCGATCGAGGACAAGGCGGGCGACCTCGTGATCACGCTCACCGAAGGCAATGCCGACCTGCCGCTGATCCTGTCGGACTATCACCTGATCATCCAGCCGGGTGGCGGCGTAGCGAACCCGCACGCTGCAATCGGCACGGGCCCCTACAAGCTGACCTCGTTCGAAGCCGGCGTGCGCACGACCTTCGAGAAGAACGCGAACGACTGGCGCAGCGACCGCGGTTTCGTGCAAAGCGTCGAGATCATCGTGATGAACGACACGACGGCGCGCATTGCGGCCTTGTCGTCGGGACAGGTGCATTTCATCAGCATGGTGGAGCCGAAGACTGCCGCTCTCCTGACGCGCGCACCGACCGTGGAAATCCTCCAGACCGGTGGCAAGGGCTTCTACAGCTTCCTGATGCATTGCGACACCGCACCCTTCGACAACAACGACCTGCGCCTTGCGCTCAAATACGCCATCGACCGTCAGGAAATTCTCGATCGCGTGCTTGGTGGCTACGGAAAGCTCGGCAATGACTATCCGGTCAATGCCGCCTATGCGCTGGCGCCCGACGATATCGAGCAGCGCATGTTCGATCCTGACAAGGCCGCGTTCCATTTCAAGAAGTCCGGCCATTCCGGCGCAGTCGTCCTGCGCGCTGCCAATGCGGCTTTCCCGGGTGCCGTCGATGCCGCCGTGCTCTTCCAGGAAAGCGCCAAGAAGGCCGGTATCGCCATCGACGTCAAGCGCGAGCCGGATGATGGCTACTGGTCGAATGTCTGGAACGTCCAGCCGTTCTGCGCCTCCTACTGGGGCGGCCGTCCGACGCAGGATTCGCGTTACGCGACCTCTTATGTCTCGAACGCGGAATGGAACGATACGCGCTTCAAGCGCCCGGACTTCGACAAGATCATCCTGCAGGCACGCGCCGAACTCGACGACACCAAGCGCCGCGAACTCTACCGGACGGCGGCGCTGATGGTGCGCGACGAAGGCGGACTGATCCTGCCCGTCTTCAACGACTACCTCAACGCCTGCTCCAAGCAGGTGAAGGGCTATGTCCACGACATCGGCAACGACGTCTCGAACGGCTATGTCGCCAGCCGCGTGTGGTTCGACAGCTGAGCCAGCGCCGCATCGGCCTGACGGGGTGATCCATCCCGTCGGGTCAGTCGCCTCCCTTTGACCAAACGGATACTGCCCATGTCCCGCGCCTTCACCGTCATTGAAAACGAATGGATCACGCTTGCCGATGGCACGCGGCTCGCCGCCCGCATCTGGATGCCGGACGGCGCGGTCGATGATCCCGTGCCCGCCGTCTTCGAGTTCCTGCCCTACCGCAAGGGCGATGGCACGAGCCCGCGCGACGAATCCACCTATCCGGTCTTCGCCGCAGCCGGCATTGCCGGCGTGCGCGTCGACATCCGCGGCTCGGGTGAATCCGACGGCGTCATCGACGGCGAATACACGCCGCTCGAGCTGGCCAATGCGTGCGAGCTCATTGCATGGATTGCAGCACAGCCCTGGTCGAACGGCTCGGTCGGCATGATGGGCATCTCCTGGGGCGGGTTCAACTGCCTCCAGGTCGCCGCCCTCAAGCCGCCGGCGCTGAAGGCCGTCATTTCCATCGCCTCCACCGTCGATCGCTACAATGACGACATCCATTACAAGAACGGCACGCACCTTTCCGCCCAGCTGTCCTGGGCCGCGACGATGCTGGCCTACCAGTCGCGCTCGCCCGATCCGGCGATCGTCGGCGACCGCTGGCGCGACATGTGGCTGGAACGCCTCCAGAAGGAAGATTTCTTCATGGAGGAGTGGCTGCAGCACCAGCGCCGCGACGCCTTCTGGCAGCACGGTTCCATTTGTGAAGATTTCGATGGTTTCCCGCTGCCCGCGCTCGTCATTGCCGGCTGGGCGGACGGGTATCGCAACACGCCTTTGAAAGCAGTCGAAGGCCTTGGCGACAAGGCGAAGGCACTGATCGGCCCGTGGGTACACAAATATCCGCATTTCGCCTGGCCGAAGCCGCGCATGGATTTCCACGCAGAAGCCATCGCCTGGTGGAACCGCTGGCTGCGCGGCGAGGAAAACGGCATCGAAAAGACGCCGCAGGTCCGCGCCTATATCCAGGATGCGCCCAAGCCCGCGTTGCGGCGCGAATTCGACCCCGGCTTCTGGGCCGCAAAGGATAGCTGGGAGACGCCCGAAATGGCGACTTTCTATGTCGAGCAATACGGCACGCTTGCGCCCGGCATGCCGATAACGGGCGCGTCCGGCCATGACCGCTACCTGAAGTCCCCGCTCGATACCGGGATCATGGCGGGCGAGTGGTTCACACTGAAGCCTGATGCGGAAATGGCGCTCGACCAGCGGCTCGACGATGCCGGATCGCTTGTCATTGAAACGGCACCGCTTGCCGAAGCGCAGGATTTTCTCGGTCAGCCCGTGCTCAAGCTCGACATCTCGACGGAGGCGGAGATCGGCAACCTCTGCGCCCGCCTTGTCGATATTCATCCTGACGGTACGGCGACGCGCGTCACCTTCGGCGTGCTCAACCTTGCCCATCGCGATGGAAATGCAGAGCCCAAGGCGATGCCGAAGGGTGAGAAAACCCGCATCCGCCTCGTGCTGGACGCGATGGGCTACCGGTTCCGCCCCGGCCATCGCATTCGCCTGTCGCTCTCCACCGCCTACTGGCCCATGGTATTGCCGCCGCCGGTCGATGCGGGGGTGACCATCGACCTTGCCTCGCTCGGCCTTGCCCTGCCCAAGCTCGGCGAATTCAGGGTTATCGACATTCCCGAGCCTGAAAACACCGACCCCTTGCCGAAATACACCGAGCTTGCGCCCGGTGAAACCGCGCGCGGCGTGGAGCGCGACCTGACGAATGGCCTCACGGAGTACACAATCTACGAGGATACCGGTCTCCACGAGCATCCGGGCACGGGACTGGCGACACGGCAGGTGCGTGACGAGCTTTGGTCGATCGCCGAAAATGACCCCCTGTCGATGACTGGCACCTCCGTCTGGACCTGCGACATGCAGCGCCCCGGCTGGTCCGTGCGCACGATCTCGACCTCGTCCATCGCCTGCATCGCCACGGACTGGTTGATCTCCGCGAACGTGCGGGCCTTCGAGGGCGAGACGCAGATCTTCGAGAAGACCTTCGAGAAGAAAATCCCGCGCGATTTTATGTGAGCCAGATCATTTCCGGTGAATGCGAATTCACCGGAAATGGCTCTATCCATTTGTTTTCGCGGATTTTCCGACGAAGAAGCATTCCTGCTTTGACTGGAAATATTCTAGTGAAAATCGCGCGACTTGACGCGGATCTCGTCAATATGGCCATAGCCGTCGACGAGATTGCGCGGTTTGACGAGTTTCGGCATGTCGCGCCTGTCGGGCGAGGGACTGCCGTGATGAAACTCGTCACCCCGGCCATGCGGCAACGGGAAGGGTCCTTCACGCCGACCGACGCTGGCGAGCATGCCGGACAGGTCCGTGAGGTGCTGCGCCACGACATGCACCACCTCGCCTTCCCGCTGGACATAGCCCTTCACGCCCAGCATGGATGCCCCCATCACGACCTTGCGATAGGCGGCGAACACCTTCTTCCAGACGACGAGATTGGCGATGCCCGTCTCGTCCTCGATCGTCACGAAGATCACGCCCTTTGCCGAGCCCGGCCGCTGGCGAACGAGAATGACGCCGGCTGTCTCGACCGGTTGCCGGTCGCGCAGATTGGCCGCGACATGACAGGAAACGATCTTTTGGCGCGCCAGATCTTCCCGCAGGAAGCTGACGGGATGCGCGCGCAGCGTCAGCCCGACATGGCCGTAATCCTCGACGACCTCATTGCCGGCGGTCATGGGGCGAAGGGCGACCTCGGGCTCGTCCAGCTCCGCGATGACCGCCTCCTCCCGTCGTGCCGCCGCCGCAAAGAGCGGCAAGGGTTCGTCGCGCAACGCGCGGATCGCCCAGAGCGCCTCGCGCCGGGCAAGGCCGAGCGACGGCCGGAAGGCATCCGCATCCGCCATTTCGATAAGGGCGGCAACCGGCAGGCCGGAGCGGCGCCACAGGTCGTCCACCGAGGCGAAGGGCTCATCGGCCCGCGCCTGGATGAGCCTGCCCGCCTCCGTGTTGTTCATGCCCTTGATCATCCGCAGCCCGAGCCGCACGGCAAAACGATCCGGGTCATCCGTGGGCTCCAGCGTGCAATCCCACCGGCTTTCGTTGACGCAGACCGGCAGCACCTTGACCCCATGCTGCTGGGCATCACGCACGATCTGTGCCGGGGCATAGAAACCCATCGGCTGCGAATTGAGCAGGGCCGCGCAGAAGACATCGGGGTGGTGGCATTTCATCCAGGCTGAGGCATAGGCGATGATCGCGAAACTGTAGGCATGGCTCTCGGGAAAGCCATAGGAGCCGAAGCCCTCAAGCTGCCGGCACATGCGTTCTGCGAACTCCAGCGGATAGTTGTTCTTCGTCATGCCGTCGATCAGCTCCTGACGGAACCTGTCGACACCTCCCGTATGCTTGAAGGTCGCCATGGCACGGCGCAGCTGGTCAGCGCGACCAGCCGAAAAACCGGCGCCGACAATCGCGACCTGCATGGCCTGTTCCTGAAACAGCGGTACACCCAGCGTCTTCTGGAGAACCTTCTTCAGGTCGGGATCGTCGGGATAATCCGGTTCTTCCAGTTTTTGCCGTCGCCGCAGATAGGGATGCACCATGTCTCCCTGAATGGGACCGGGCCGGACAATCGCTACCTGAATGACGATATCGTAGAACTCTTTGGGCCTGAGACGCGGAAGCATCGACATCTGCGCCCGGCTCTCGATCTGGAACGTGCCCAGCGTATCGGCCTTTGAAATCATCGCATAGGTCGGCTCGTCGTCCAGGTGGATATTCCAGAGCCCCTTCCTGATACCTTTGAAGGTCTCCAGGAAATCGAAAGCGCGGCGCATGCAGGTGAGCATGCCGAGCGCCAGCACATCCACCTTCATGAAGTTGAGACTTTCAATATCGTCCTTATCCCACTCGATGACCTGCCGATCGTCCATGGCGGCCGGCTCTATGGGAACGAGATCGTCGAGCCTGTCGCGCGTCAGCACGAAACCGCCGGGATGCTGTGAGAGATGACGCGGAACGCCGGTCAGTTGGCGGGAGAGCTCCACGAGGAGACGCATGCGCCGATCATCGACATTGAAACCGATATCCTCGATCTGCGCTTTCGGAATATCGTTCGACCAGCCCCAGACCTGCGAAGACAATGCTTTCAATACATCTTCCGGCATGCCGAGCGCGCGCCCGACATCCCGCATGGCGCCGCGCGAGCGATAGCGGATGACGGTTGCGCAAAGGGCGGAATGATCCAGCCCATAGGTCTGATAAACCCATTGAATGATCTCCTCGCGCCGTTCATGCTCGAAATCGACATCGATGTCAGGGGGCTCGCCGCGCTGTTCGGAAACAAAGCGTTCGAAGAGCAGGCCGTTCTTCGTTGGATCAATGGAAGTGATGCCCAACACGTAGCACACCGCGCTGTTGGCCGCGGACCCCCTGCCCTGGCAGAGAATGCCCATCTTGCGGGCCTGGCGGACGATGGAGTTCACCGTCAGGAAGTAAGGTGCATAGTTCATGCGCGCGATGAGGGACAGTTCGTGGTTCAGCTTGTCGCGCACTTCCTGCGGCACGCCCTGGGAATAACGCTCCGCAGCCCCCTCCCAAGTGTATTTCTCCAAAGCCTCCTGCGGCGTGTAATGCGCGTATTCTTTTTCCTCGGGATACTGATATTGCAGTTCGTCCAGCGAAAACCGGCAGCGGTTGACGATATCGAGCGTGCGCTGAAGCGCCTCCGGATAGCGGGCGAAAAGCCGGTGCATCTCCTCTGGCGGCTTGAGGTAGCGGTCGGCATGGCGCTCGCGCAGGAAACCCGCATTGTCGATGACCACATTGTGGCGGATGCAGGTGACGACGTCCTGCAACATGCGGCGGCCGGGCTCATGGTAGAGCACGTCATTGGTCACGACGGTGGGAACCCGATGCTGGGCGGCGAGATTGGAGAGCTGCCAGAGCCGTAGCTGGTCGTTCGGCCGCCGGCGCAGGGTCAGCGCCAGATAGCAGCGCCCCCGGAAGGTTTCGGCCAGTCGACGCAGATGAAAACCGGCCGTTTCATCGGCCTCGTCAGGCACGAGGACGGCCAGAAGCCCCTCGCTCCACGCCACCACGTCGCGCCAGTCGAGATGGCACTTGCCCTTGCCGGCCTTCTTCTTGCCGATGGTAAGCAGGCGGCAAAGCCGGGCATAGGCTTCCCGGTCCGTGGGATAGACGAGCAGGGACATGCCATCGACAAGGTCCAGCCGGCAGCCGACGACGAGACGGACCATGTTTCCATCGGCCGGCAGTTCCTTGACCGCGCGATGCGCCTGGACGATGCCGGCAAGACTGTTGCGGTCCACCACGGCCAAGGCTTCAATACCAAGCGCACTCGCCTGGGCGAACAATTCCGCGCAACTGCTCGCCCCGCGCAGGAAAGAGAAATGGGACGTGACCTGAAGCTCGGCGTAGCGCGGGTTCATGCGAAAATCCCGTGCAGGAACCAGCGGCCGAGGCCGCGCGCGGCCTGAACCTCATCGCCGGAACGAAACAGCCAGAAGCGTTCCCCCACGGCATCCTCGACCTGGAAATAATCCCGCACGGCCGCGCGTTCGCCGTCACACTTCCACCATTCGCCGAAGACACGCTCGGGGCCATCGGCACGCTGCACCAGCCGCCGCACGCCGCGCCAGGTGAAGGAGGCGGGCGGATGGTCCGGCAGGAGCGCCATCACCTCTATGGCTTCAGGACGGGCCAGCAGACGCGCCGGGCGCGGCCACTGCCCCTGCCATGTCGCACCGGCATCCGGCGCCAGCGGCGCGACACGCTGGAAGGACCGTTCCGGGACATCGCTCTCGACCGGCGCGATGCGGTAGAGGCGGGCGGCGCCGATGCGGTTGGCGATGACATCGACGAGGCCGGCAATATCCGCAGGCGCCTCCTCGATCAGCGAGGTCGCCGCCTGTTGCAGGACAAGCGGTTCGGCCAGTGTCGCGGAAAGCTCCATGACCTCGATGCCGAAGCCGGGCTCGATGGTCTCGATCCGGTCGCAGAGCAGCCGGGCAAGGCGTTTTTCATCGCGCACCGGACGCGCCGTGCCGATGCGGATCGCCTGCAGGGAATTGTCGACGCGGTGAAAGATGAGGTCGAGCCGGCGGGCGCCGAGGCCACGCTTTTCCAGGGCCTGACAAAGGTCATGGACCAGCGCCGTCGTGTAGCGCGCGATGGTTTCGGGCGCGCCGATCGGCTCGCCGAAGCCTTTTCGGGCGACAATCCGCTCCGGGTCGCGCAGCGGATCTACGGGCTCGCGAACAACCCCTTCCAACTGGTCCAGCCGGCGGCCAAGGAGAGGCCCGAAGCGCAGCACCAGCGGTGCGCGCGGCACGGCAAGCAGGTCGCCGATCGTCGAAAAGCCGAGCACATGCAGCCCCGCCACGATCTCGGGGGGAATGCGCAGCCCATGAATTGTCAGCGGCGAAACGCTTTCGACGGCGGCCCCCGGAGGGATGACGCGGACCGGATCGGCAAGGAAGCGGGCTGCTGCAAAGGCTGCGCCCCATGTATCGGCCACCGCGGCGCGAGCGATAATGCCGGAAGCGCCGAGGCGATTGACAAGGCCGCTCAGCATGAGCGCTTCTCCGCCGTGCAGATGGTCGGCGCCGGTCGTGTCGATGACGAGGCCATCCGGCGGATCGGGCGCGACGATGGGGGCATAGTGCTGGAGAGCCCAGAGCGAAAGCCGCTCGAGGGCTGCCGCATCGGCCGCAGGATCGGCCGGCAGGGTGAGGATGTCAGGCAGGAGCGCGTGGGCCTTGGTAAGCGGCATGCCGACACGCAGGCCCGCCTGCTCGGCCGGGCGGCTGACCGCCGTCACGACGCGGCGCGTGCCCTCGCGACCGACAAGCACAAGCCGGCTGTCAGGCAGAGGCGCTTCCGCGCCAAGCGCCCGCCGCAGCCGGTCGATCGGCCAGCCGGGGAGAAAAAGCGATACGACCCTCGGCATCGGATGCCTCCACTTCGAATTCCGCCGCCTCGCCCGCGCGGCATCGGGTAAGCTCCAGCAGCCATCGCGCCCGGCCGACGCCGGGCACCGGAAGCGGCACGGATGGCCGCACGGAAACCCGCCAGCGCGTCACCGCGGCCGATGGCAGGGTGAAGGCATCCGCCTCGGCACGGCTGCGAAAGCGGCGCACGGCAAGGCCGAGCGTGCCACCGGCTTCCGCCGCGAGTTGCAGGCGGCGCGATGCGGTCATGGACAGACGCGCGACTTCCGCCACCACAGCCCCAAGCCCGCCATGGCGCAGCCCCTCCTCGAAACAGAGAAGCAGGCTCTTCTCATCACCGGCTTCCACGTAAAGGACGCGCCCCGGGGCAAGCCCCGCCTGGGCAAGCGCCGGCGCAAACAGGTCGGGCCGGGTCAGGCACCAGAGCACCTGCCCCCGGGTTCGCGCGGCAATGCCCGCGGCAAAGAGCATGGCGGCCGCGCCCTGGACAGCATCGTTGCCGCCACCGCAGACTTCATGAAGGCTGGCAAGCGCAAGCCCGCCGCCAGGCAACCGCTCATCGATCTCCGGCACGCCGAAAGGCAGCACCGCCCGGTCGCGCACCGCCCGGCCATCGAACTGGCGGATACGGTCGCGCAGGCCGGCGACGACAGCGCGGGCGGCGGCGGAGGACATCGATACAAAACTCCCTGGCTCGGACGACATGTTCTTTATTTGTTCTCAATTCCGGAAAGAGTCAATCGTCGTTCCCAGTGGGAAAGATCACAGTTTGAATCATCGGTGGGAACCAACTTGCCCGGCGGAAGTTTCCCCTCACGCCATTCCAACAATCCAGGAGACACATCCATGGCTGACGAAAAGAGCACCGGAAAGCGCACGCTCGGCGTCGTTGAAGGTATCGACAGCATTTCAGAGGAAGCCCGCACTGCTGCAGCCGAGGCGGACATCAGCGCACAGATCGAGGCCCTGAAGACGGAAATCAGCCGCATGAAGGAATCGGTCGGCCTGATTGCGGAAGGAACCGGTCAGCTTGCCGTCGCCAAGGCAGAATCGCTGCGTGAAGATCTGCGCCAGACGATCCAGGCCAATCCCCTCGCCACCCTCGCCGGTGCGGCCTTCATCGGTTACCTGTTTGGCCTGCGGCACCGCTGAGTTTTTCGCAAGCCACACCAAAAAGCCCGGCAATGCCGGGCTTTTCCGTATCGACGACCGCTGTTCTTAGAACCAGCGCTGGCGGCGGGGCTCGCTTTCATAGGAGCCGAGCAGATAACCGATAAGGACGCCGGCAAGTCCAGCCGTCAGAACCACGGTGGAGACAGCAGCCGGATGCTCGCGTGCGGTCTGGGCAACAGCAGCACCTTCATTACGCACATAGCGGGTAGCCGAGCGCACGGCAGGACGCGCAGCGTCTACAGCCTCGCCTGCACGCTCACGGACCGCTTCGTAAGCCTCGGCGCCACGCTCCCCAAGATCCTTCTGGAGGGCTGCGATTTCTTCACGAAGAGCGGAAATCTGGGATTGAACGTCATTGCTTGCCATTACGGTCTCCTTCTTAGCAATGAGACACGAACGGTTGGCGCGTAACTTGGTTCCAGGGCTGCGGCAGAATTACAGGTCAGCTCGCCTGCCGGCGGCCGTCGCGGCGGATCTGCGAGGGCGTGTCGCCGAAGGCGGCGCGAAAACGGCGCGTGAAATGCGACAGGCTCTCGAAACCGGTTTCAAGCGCGACTTCGATCAGCGGCTTGTTGCTGCGCATCACCATGTTCAGCGCCGCCGCCATGCGGATCTTCATGTAGACCGCGCTTGGCGAGGCCCCCATATCGCTCTCGAAGAGGCGTTCGAGCTGGCGGCGGGAAACATTCGTCATGTTGGCGATGCTGTCGATGGAAAGCAGATCCTCGGTATGCTGCTCCATCATCATGATGGCGAGATGGACCCGGCGATCGCGGGCCTCCAGGCCGAGCGGGTTGCGCGGCTGGATATCCGTCGCATCACGCCGATGGCGGATCTGCAGGATTTCCAGCGCATTGCGCTCCGCCGCCTCACCGACATGGTGGCGCACCAGCGTTGCCGCGAGATCCGCGACGCTGCTGCCGCCGGCACAGGTCGCGACCTTGCCGTCAAACCGGAAAATCTGCTCGGATGTCGCCTCGATATCGGGATAGCGCGCGCGGAAATCGCGGTGATGCAGCCAGCTCACACAGGCCGTGTGGCCCTTGAGCAGGCCGGCCTCGGCCAGGATGAAGCTGCCCGTACACAGGCCGATCAGCCCGACGCCCGCCTTGGCGGCCTTGCGCAGATAGTCCCGGGCATAACTGTCGATCGGCTCCTCGACCGAGAGAAGGCCACCGACGACGGCGATGTAGTCGAAACAGGAGGGGTCGGCAAAGGGCGCGGTCGGCGCGACCTGGATACCGCTGGAGGAGGAGATGAAATTGCGCGTGCTGCTGATCACGTCCCAATCGCAGTTGACGCGGCGCGAGCGATCCTCGCTGTCGCTGGCAAGCCTGAGCGTATCGACGAACAAGGCAAAAGCCGACAGGGTGAAACTCTTGGACAGGATAAAGCCGACGCGCAGCGCCTTCGGCGCCGATACGCCGTGCATCTCTTTCGATGTCCGAACCCCTACGCCCATCCATATCTCCTATTGTGCCTGCCACTATGGCCGCCAATCGGCCCTTCTGGCAAGAGGCTCATCGCATTCAGCTGCCGTCGGCCAATTCTCGGCATGCAATCAACCGCGCTCCTTGACCGTCTCCATCGCCACATTCGTCGACGTGCTCGCGACGTAGGGAAGATTGGAGATACGCTCGCCCAGCACCAGGCGGTATTTCTTGATGTCGCGCGTGCGGATCTTCAGAAGATAATCGAAACGCCCCGCGATCATATGGCATTCCTCGACCTCCCGGATCTTCTTGACCGCCGCATTGAAGCTCATCAACGCCTCTTCCTGCGTATTCGTCAGCTTCACCTCGGCGAAAGCGATATGATCCAGGTTCATCTTGGCGGGATTGAGGATCGCCTTGAAGCCCTGGATGAAGCCATCGGCGATCAGCCGCTTGAACCGGTTCTGGCACGGCGTCTTGGAAAGACCGACCTTTTCGGCAAGTTCGGCCACCGGAATGCGGCCGTTTTGTGCGAGCTCCTCGAGGATTTTCCGGTCGAAGGAATCCAGCGGACTATCAGCATTGACTATTTCAGGCAAAGAAACCTCCAAAATTGGAAAAATAGAACCAGATGGCCTAATTTTCAGCAATATGAGGTCAATTCGCTTTCGTGCGCAATGGTATTGTTTCGATGTCTTTCCGTGCAGGCATCGAACCGCTTCCGACAGGTCCTTCCATGCAGAACTCTCCAGCCGCTTCCGCTTCCCCCTCCGGCGAAGTCTTTCCACCCTTTTCGCACTTCGCGCCGCCCATTCGCGAGCAAAGCGAATTGCGTCGGGCGATCACCGCAGCCTATCGCCGGCCTGAGACCGAGTGCCTGCCGCCGCTCGTGGCCGCCGCGCGTGTTTCCGAACGCCAGCGCTATGACATCCGCAGCACCGCCCGCACGCTGATCGAGGCGCTGCGCGCCAAGCACAAGGGCACGGGCGTCGAGGGGCTGGTGCAGGAATATTCGCTGTCGAGCCAGGAAGGCGTAGCGCTGATGTGCCTTGCCGAGGCGTTGCTGCGCATTCCCGATACGGACACGCGGGATGCGCTGATCCGCGACAAGATCGCCGAAGGGGACTGGACCTCCCATATCGGCGGCGGCAAGTCGATGTTCGTCAACGCGGCGACCTGGGGCCTCGTCGTCACCGGCAAGCTTACCTCCACGGTGAACGACCGCGGCCTGTCCGCCGCCCTCACCCGGCTTATCGCGCGCGCCGGCGAACCGGTCATCCGCCGCGGCGTCGACATGGCCATGCGCATGATGGGCGAGCAGTTCGTCACCGGCGAGACCATCGAGGAAGCGCTGAAGCGCTCCAAGCCGCTCGAGGCGCGCGGCTTCCGCTATTCCTACGACATGCTGGGCGAGGCCGCGACCACCGCCGCGGACGCCGAGCGCTACTACCGCGATTACGAGAAGGCCATCCATGCCATCGGCAAGGCCTCCGGCGGACGCGGCATCTATGACGGTCCCGGCATCTCCATCAAGCTATCGGCGCTGCACCCGCGCTACGTGCGTGCCCAGGCCGAGCGCGTCATGAGCGAGCTCTTGCCCAAGGTGAAGGCGCTCGCCGCCATCGCCAAGAGCTACGACATCGGCCTCAACATCGACGCCGAGGAAGCAGACCGCCTGGAACTGTCGCTCGATCTGCTCGAAAGCCTGTGCCTGGATGCGGACCTCAAGGGCTGGAACGGCCTGGGCTTCGTGGTGCAGGCCTATGGCAAGCGATGCCCCTTCGTGCTCGATTACATCATCGACCTCGCCCGCCGCGCCGGCCGTCGCATCATGGTGCGCCTCGTCAAGGGCGCCTATTGGGATGCCGAGATCAAGCGCGCACAGCTCGAGGGCCTCGAGGGTTTCCCGGTCTATACGCGCAAGATCTACACGGACGTCGCCTACGTCGCCTGCGCCCGCAAGCTGCTGGCAGCGCCGGACGCCGTCTTCCCGCAGTTCGCCACGCACAATGCGCAGAGCCTCGCCACCATCTACCAGCTCGCCGGCCCGGATTTTTCCGTCGGCAAGTACGAGTTCCAGTGCCTGCACGGCATGGGCGAGCCGCTCTATGACGAGGTGGTCGGAAAGGACAAGCTGGACCGCCCCTGCCGCATCTATGCGCCGGTCGGCACCCATGAGACGCTGCTTGCCTATCTCGTGCGCCGCCTGCTCGAAAACGGCGCCAACTCTTCCTTCGTCAACCGCATCTCCGATCCGAAGGTTTCGGTGGAATCGCTGATTGCTGATCCCGTCGATATCGTCGCGGCGATGCCGGTGGTCGGTGCACCGCACGACCAGATCGCCCTGCCCGACGCCCTGTTCGGCAAGGCCCGCGCAAATTCGAAGGGGCTCGACCTTTCCAACGAGACGACACTTGCGGAGCTTGCCGGCGAACTCGCGGGAACCGCAGCACAATCGTGGCATGCCGCACCGCTGCTGGCCGACGGCGCCAGCGACGGCGAAACGAGCGACGTGCTGAACCCGGCGGATCATCGCGACGTGGTCGGCCGTGTCACCGAAATCCGGCCGGAGGATGCGGAACGCATCGTTGGCGTCGCGGCGGACAATGTCGCCGCCTGGTCCGGCGTTTCGCCGGCCGAGCGTGCCGCCTGCCTGGACCGTGCGGCTGACATCATGGAGGCCCGTATCGAACCGCTAATGGGCATCATCATGCGCGAAGCCGGAAAGTCGGCGGCGAACGCCATCGGCGAGGTGCGCGAGGCGGTCGATTTCCTGCGCTATTATGCCGAGCAGGCGCGCCGTACGCTGGGCCCGTCACATCTGCCGCTCGGCCCCGTCGTCTGCATCAGCCCGTGGAACTTCCCGCTCGCCATTTTCACCGGGCAGGTTGCGGCCGCCCTGGTGGCGGGCAACGCGGTTCTCGCCAAGCCGGCCGAGGAAACGCCGATCATCGCGCATGAAAGCGTGAAGATCCTGCACGAGGCCGGTGTCCCCGTCGGCGCGCTGCAATTCGTGCCCGGCGCAGGCCGCGTCGGCGCAGCCCTTGTCGGTGCGGCGAAGACGGCCGGCGTCATGTTCACCGGTTCGACCGAAGTCGCCCGCCTCATCCAGGCGCAGCTTGCCGAACGTCTCTCGGCCGGCGGCAAGCCGATCCCGCTGATCGCCGAAACCGGCGGCCAGAACGGCATGATCGTCGATTCCTCGGCACTTGCCGAACAGGTCGTCGGCGATGTCATCGCATCGGCCTTCGACAGCGCCGGCCAGCGCTGCTCGGCGCTCCGGGTGCTCTGCCTTCAGGACGATGTTGCGGACCGCACGCTGACCATGCTGAAGGGCGCGCTCAACGAACTGACGCTTGGGCGCACCGACTGCCTCAATGTCGATATCGGCCCCGTCATCACGGCCGAGGCCCGCGACGGCATCGTCAAGCACATCGAGCATATGCGCAGCCTCGGCAACAAGGTGGAGCAGCAACCGCTGCCGGCCGGCACGGAAAACGGCACCTTCGTCGCGCCGACCATCATCGAGCTGAAAACGCTTGCCGATCTCAAACGCGAAGTGTTCGGCCCGGTCCTGCATGTCATCCGCTTCCGGCGCGCCGATCTCGACCGGCTGATCGACGATATCAACGCCTCCGGCTACGGCCTGACGTTCGGCCTGCACACGCGCCTCGACGAGACGATCGCGCATGTCACGAGCCGCATCAAGGTCGGCAACGTCTACGTCAACCGCAACATCATCGGCGCGGTGGTCGGCGTGCAGCCCTTCGGCGGGCGCGGCTTGTCCGGCACCGGCCCCAAGGCCGGCGGTCCGCTCTATATCGGCCGCCTCGTGCAGAAGGCCCCCGTGCCGCCGCAGCAGGATTCGGTGCATACCGATCCGGCGCTCAGGGATTTCATCACCTGGCTCGACCGCGAGGGCAAGACCGACGAGGGCGAGACGGCCCGCAGCTTCGCCAACCGCTCCGCGCTCGGCCTTGAGCGGGAACTGACCGGGCCCGTCGGTGAACGCAACATCTATGCGCTGCATCCGCGCGGCCGCGTGCTGCTCGTTCCGAAGACCGAAACCGGCCTTTTGCGTCAGGTGGCCGCCGCACTGGCGACGGGCAACCAGATCGTCATCGATCATGTCGAGGCCCTGAAAACCGCCATCGCGGACCTGCCGGCCGCCGTTGCCGCCCGCCTGTCGTGGTCGACGGACTGGACGAAGGACGGCCCGTTTGCCGGTGCGCTGGTGGAAGGAGACGCGGCGGACATTCAGCGCGCCAATGCGCGCATTGCCGGCCTGCCCGGCCCGCTCGTGCTCGTACAGGCCGCGACGACCGACGAACTCGTTGCTGATCCCGAGGCCTACTGCCTCAACTGGCTGCTGGAGGAAGTCTCCACCTCCATCAACACCGCCGCTGCCGGCGGCAATGCCAGCCTGATGGCCATCGGCTGACGCTGTAGTGGTACGGCCCGCGAAAAGCGCGCCGTACCTTCCTGTCTTTACGCCCGCCGCTGCTCGCGGATATGCGTGCCGAAGGAAACGCCGACCAGCAGCAGGCAGAAGCCGAGCGCCAACGGCGCGTAGAACGCTTCTTCCTGCAGCACGGCATTCGCGCAGATCGTAACGACGGCGACGAAGGCGAAGAGGAAATCGGCCTCCCCCGTCTCCGACAGCCGGCGACCGGCGGCGACGACTATACCGGCCAGGAAGCCGAAGAAGGCGAGGCTGCCGATCCCCATCTGCGAGAGCATCACGCCCACCGCGCTTTCGACGGGAACCGCCGAGATGCCCTCCCCCTGCGCACGGTCCCAGTCCAGATTGGCGCCGTCGCTTGAGAGATTGCCGCCAATGCCGAGCCCCTGCCCAAGCGGGTTTCCCAGAAAGTCGCGGACGCCCGCAAAGAACCCGAGCACATGGTAATCTCCATGGCGCGCACCATAGACGGTGGCGGCGAGCGTCCACACTGTGGCAAGCGAAAGGACCATGGCGAGCGTCAGGCGGAGGCTGGACGCCCGCCAGAGAAAGCGGCTTGTCAGCGCCACGCATAGCAGGAAGGCTGCCCCCTTGGAGCCGATCAGCAAGAGAAGCGGGAAGGCGGCAAGCGGCAGCGCGCGATGCCCCCGGAAAAGCAGCCAGGCGGACGAGAGGCTGAGAGCATAGGCATAGCTGATCGGATGGAAATTCGGCCCGGCATTGCGGAAGATTCGCGGCAGCGCATCGCCAAACAGGGCGGTGTTGAAGAAGGTTGCCGTCATGGTGTCTTCCAGCCCCCGCAGCACAAAACCCGTCTCCCGCAGGGTCTTCTCCCAGACGCCCGCCTCGATCTGTGCCTTGAGGCCGCGCTGGACATAGAGATCGCCATGGAAAAGCCCGAGGAAATCCATTCGAAAGACCTGCTCGAGGTAGCCGTAGGCCATCGCGACGATGCAAAGGCAGATCATCGGCAACCGCAGGTCCACGCGGTAGAGCGTGGCGGCAACGAGCGCGATGTGAAAGCAGGCGATCGGCGTGATCGTGTTGCGGAAGTAGACGATCGCATCCCGCGCCTCGCCACGGACCGCGCCGAGCAAAAGATAAAGCAAGATCACAAGGCAGAGAACGAGGGTCATGACCAGCCATGGCCGCAGCCCCGGCACTGAACGAACCCGGGACGAGAACGCCGCCAGCACAAAGAGGCCGAAGCCTGTCATCAGAATGACGAAGTTGGCGCCGCGCAATGCATCGAACGTGCCATCTTCAGGCACGAACGGGGTGAACCACGCGACGACGAGATTTTGAAACAGGAACGCGCAGGCGATGACCGCCGGCAGCGCCGGCGGCACGGCAATGGCAAGAACGGCCGTCAGGAGACCCGTGGCGACGACGCCGAAGGGCGTCCACACGGCGAAGGACGCCACTGCGACGATGATCGTCATGAGGGCCAGGAAGAGATGAAAGGCGCCGTCGGCCGGCTCGACGGCCGGCCCGATCGCATAAGGCTGAAGAGAGGCCGGAGCCGCGATTTCAACCTTCGCCATCAGATCGGTCTTTGGTGGCGGGATCATCATCGACGGCGACGATAAGGGTCGCACTTCGTTTCATGTCATCGTCTCGAAGTTTGTGGCGCAGCTGGTCTCGCATCCGTGCACCGGCATCCGCCGGAGTGAAGGTGAACAGCATCAGATCGGCGGAGGCGAAAAAAGCCGTTTCCCATCCATGAAAATCAAGCGGCGGCACGAGCAACAGGATGAAATCGAAGCCGTCGGCGAGATGATCCTCAAGCACGAAGGGCATGCCGTCCGTGCCCGGGGCAAGCGGCCGCACGATGGTCGGCAGGCCGCTTGCCCCGTTGACGGATACCCCGGCCATGACCGAACCGGAGCGTCCGTGTTTCACGAACTCGACGATGAGGACCTTCTGGCCCGCTTGCTGCAGCCCAAGACCGATCATCGCGCCTGTCAGTTGCGCTTCAGACGGACTGTTCACGGAGGAGACCAGCAGCGTGTAGGGCGCCGGATGTTCTTCGAGACGAGCGACGATACGCCGGATGAGCTGGAGCGTGCTTCTGGAAAAGACGGCTCCGGCGGGCTGTAGAAGCCGCCGCCTCATGGCGCGGATGCGGGCGGGGATACTCGATCCCGGCAAACCCGGAAGTTCATAGCGGCCGAGATGGACGGGTACGGCCTGGCTGCCTGAGAGCGATCGGTGCGGGCGCATATCCATCGGCTTGTCTTCGGCGCGGCCCGACGGGACGGATCCGCCTGTCACGGCAAGCCCGCACCCCGCAAGGAAGCCGATGGCGGCGCTGACCGGCAGGATAAGCGCGGGTGTGGGCCAGGACGGCTGGACGGGCGGCGACGCAACGCCGATCACCCGTGCCTCGGAAAGCTGGAGACCCCGCATCTGCGTGGTCTCCTCCGTCCGTTTCAGCACATCGTCCAGCACTGTGCGGGCCGCCTCTGCCTTCGCTTCCAGCCGGCGCAGTTCCACGCGCGCCGCATCGGCCGCCTGCGACTTCGCGCGCATCTCGACGAGCTTGGTTTCAAGAACCCGGACGGCCTCGTCGGCCAGGTCCTGCTTCGCCTTCAGCTCGCGCGTGATGCGCCCGGCTTCGGCGGTCATCAGCGCCTTGGTCCGCGACAGTTCCGAACGAAGGCGGCGCACGGTCGGGTGATGCGGCTGATAGACCGTATCGGCATTGGCGATGGCCGCGGCGCGCTGGTTGTAATCGGCGCGAAGCCCGTCAAGGGCCACCGATGTGACGATTTCCGAAAGCCCTGCCGCGCCCGGCTGCGCCCGCTCAGCCGCGACCGCCTGTTCGTAGCGCCCCCGCGCGGCATCCGCCTTGGCCCGCGCGTCGATCACCTGCGTGGTGAGCTGATCGATCTGCGATTGCAGCGTGCCGCCGGCCGCGGGATCGAGAAGCTCGTGCCGAACCTTGAAATCGGCCACGGCACGCTCCGCTTCTGCGACATTGCGCTGGAGGTTGGAAAGCCTTCCTTGCAGGCGTGCATTGACGTCGTCATTGGCGTTCTCGCGCTCGCCGGCAAGGCCCGCGGTGTAACGTGCCACGATCGCATTGGCGATTGCGGCTGCCTTCTGCGCGGAGCGGGACTTGAAACCGACCTTGATCACATAGGTCAATCCTGCGCGTTCCACGGACACGCGCTTTTCGAAGCGGCGGAAAATGGCATCCCGTTCCCGGCCGCCTGCCCCCGTCAGGAAGGAGAGGATGCCGGGATCTGAGAATTCCGGATCCTGCGCGATGCGCTGGCTTTCGAACACACGCATCAGCAGATCCCGCGACTCAATGACGAAGACCTGGCTTGCGACGGCTGCGCTGTCAGCGCCGATACCGGGCAGGACCGTCTCGAACTGGGTGGAGCGCGCATCCCGCGGATCGACGAGCAGGGACGCCGTCGCCGTATAGGTCGGCGTCGTGACGGCAAGATAAAGCAGCGCCAGCGAAAGAGCGGCGCCGACACAGAACAACACCCGCCAGCGCCCGCGCCAAAGGCGTGCCCAGAGGTCTCCGACGTCGAACAATGGCGGAAGAAAACTCCCGGCCGATGCAAGTGCAGTCATCCCTGCCGTCCATGTGAACCGAGGCGAGCATAAGCCGCGCCGTCAACCACTACCCAAGGTTACTGTAACCGCAGAAAGTAACCATACGGTGTATATTTCAAACCATCACCCGCGGGTTGTGTTATTTCCAAACACTCGCTTTAGGGGATTTTCCCAAGGCCTACAACCGAAGGAGAGACGATGAGCCAGCGCCCGATGCTTTCCCTCCATGTGCTCGCCGGCAGGGGCGTGGCCGCAGGCGTGGTGAAGCTTGCGAGCGCCGCTCTCACCTTCACGGTTTTCGTGGTTGTCGCCGCCACGATGGACGAGCGCCAGTTCGGCCTGTTCAGCACGGCCTATGCCGGCGCAAGCCTCGTCTCCTTTTTCTCGCTCGCCGGCCAGCATGCCGCCGTCCTGCGCTTCTGGCCGCAATATGCCGGAAGCTGCGACGACGGCCGCGCCAACACAATCATGGCTCTGTCCATCCGCATCACGGCGGCCGCCGTCGCCGTCGCGGCTCTCGTCCTTCTGGCGGCAAGCGCGCTTCCGCTCTCGCCTGGCCCCGAATGGCCGGCGATCATGGCAGCGACCGCCCTTCTTGCGGCGGCACTCGGCTGGTCGGAATTCAGCGCCTGCGCCATGCGTGCAAAAGGCGCCGTCGTGAGCAGCCTGCTGCCACGGGACGTCGTCTGGCGCGTTCTGAGCATCTTCGTCTTTGTCATCGCCGGGCGCCTCGCACCGGACATGACCGCGGTCACCGCCCTCTGGCTGACCGCCGCGCTGCTCATTGCCAGCGTCCTGCCCCAGACGGTGACATTGCTGCGTGACACGCTGCAGGCGCCGCAAACCCCTCTCAGCGCCGGAGAGACTGCTGAATTCCGCGCCGTGTCTCTGGGGTTGTGGGGCGTCACCGCCCTGCCGCCGGCCCTTGGGCAGGCAAGCACGCTCGTCGTCGCAGCGTTGCTCGGCCCGGAAACGGCAGGCGCGGTCTTCGTGGCCGATCGCATCACGCGCCTTGCGGCACTTGCGCTGAACGGCATCAACCAGGCGGCCGCACCGCAGATCTCCGCCGCTTTCCATGCCGGCGACCGGATCCATGTGCAGCGCATAACCGGCCTCGTCGCCATGACCGGCTTTGCCGCTGCACTCGCCGTGCTTGTGGCGCTCGTCGTCGCAGGCCGCCCGATACTGGCGCTCTTCGATCCCGCCTATGCCACCCTGGCCATGCATGGCGTGCTCGTCATTCTCGGGCTCGGTGTGCTCGTCGGCACCGCCTGCGGGCCGACGGAACTCACCATGCAGCTGACGGGTCTGCAACGCGAACTCTTTCGCACGCTCGTCGTCGCGAACGGCCTTGGGCTTGCGGCGACCGCCGCGCTTGCCCTCACCCACGGACCGACGGGTGCTGCGATCGGCATGGCCGGCACGACGGCGCTTTGGTGCCTCGCCGGCGCGGCCATCACCCGCCGCAAGATCGGCGTCGATCCCTCCATCCTCGGTTTCCTCTCAGGACGGCGGCACCTCGCCCTCCGCACAACCCAGAAAGGCCGGCCATGAAAATCCTCCAGGTTCAGACGCAGGCGGAAGCCGCCGGCGCGCAACGCATTTCCGATATGGTGGGCGAAGGGCTTCGAGCCCGCGGCCATGACGTCCGCACGGTCTTCCTGTACCGCAAGACCGACGTCTACGACCGCGATCCCCATGCCGACTTCATCCTCATGCACCCGCCGCGTGGCGTGCTTGAGCAGATGCTGGCGGTGCTCGGCCTCATCGACCACGTGCGCAAGATCAGGCCCGATGCCGTCGTGTCCTTCCAGCATTATGGCAATATCGCCGGAACGCTTGCCGCCCGGCTCTGCGGTGTGGGCGCCATCGTCGCCAACCAGAGCGGCGCACCCCAGGCCCGTGGCCTGCGTGGCTTGCTCACGCAGGTCGACAAGCTCATGGGCATGGCCGGCATGTATCACGTCAACATCGTGAACTCCGCCTGGACCGAAGCACAGTTCGCCGCCTTTCCCGCTGCCTACCGCAAGCGCCTGAAACGAATCGATCACGGTGTGCCCGCGCCTGCGCGGCTGCCGGCCAGCAAGCGGGCGCGCGCGGCGTTCGGACTGCCAATTGGCGTTCCGCTCGCGATCTCGACCGGCCGGCTGGCGCCGTCGAAGAACCACACCGCCCTCGTGGGGGCGCTGGCGATGCTTCCGGCCGTGCATCTTGCCATCGCAGGAACGGGGCCGGAGAAGGAAATACTCCTCGCGCTTGCGGCGCGGCTCAATGTGCAAAACCGCCTCCATCTCGTCGGCGAACTCTCCCCTGCTGGCATCCATGACTTTCTCGCGGCGGGCGATGTCTATGCCTTTTCATCGACGACGGAGACGTTTGGCCTTGCGGTCGTGGAAGCTGCCATCACCGGGCTACCGATCGTGTCGAGCGACCTGGACGTGCTGCGCGAGGTCCTGACCACAGCCGATGGACGCCCGGCTGCCCTGTTCGTGCCGCCGGATGCCGATGGAATCGCGGCCGGCCTTGCGCAGGTCTTCGCAAATTCCGCACTCGCTGCGACGCTCGCGAGGGCCGGGCGCCAGTTGCGGGAACAATATTCACCCGCAGCCATGTGCGCAGCCTATGAAGCCCTGTTTTCGAACAACGGCTTTCGAACCGGCACGATCCCGTCGATCACCTCAAGCGGCCCGGAGCGGTTGAGCGTGTGAATGCGTGGATAGGGCCAGTCCCCGTCCGCAACGATGGGGCGTGGTGGTGAAAGGTGAACGGTATCGCTGTCGAGTAAGAGCAGTTCCGACAATCCCAGCCCCCCGCCATAGCCCAGCGTGCCATCCTGGACCGGCAGGAATATCCGCCCCGCCCGGTCGCGCACGAAAGCGCCGCCCGGCCGCGCCCGCCGGTGATCGATCAGGATCGGGTTCAGCCGGTGCGGTCGCCAGGGGCCGGCAAGCGCCTCGGCCTCGAAAACCACGAGCGTATCGGATGTGCTGCCGAAGCCGTCCCTGTCCGTTGCGAAAAGCCACAGCCGTCCACCATGTGCGAGCAGGGTCGCGTCGGATATCTCGCCTTCGGCGAGAACAGCCTCCGCCCGCCAGCGATCCGGGAAGGCCTCGGCGCGGTAAAGGGTGAGCTTCCCGCTGGTGCTCGCCTCCGGCAGCATCCAGATCGCCCCGTCCCGCGTGAACACCTGGGGATAGGACAGGTGGTGCGGTTCTTCCAGAACCACACGGGCCGACTGTGGAACGCCGGCCGCGTTGAACGGCACGACGGATATCACCGCCTTGCCGGCTGTGTGCAGATAATCCTCGACGAAGAGGAAGGCGCGGTCCTGCCAATGGAAGACGAAGGGATCGGCATAAAAGCGTTCTCCCGCATCCGCAAGGACGGTCCATCCAGTCCCGAGCCTGCCGGTATCGGCCACGCCTGGGCCGTCATGGAAACGATAGCCGACCCGCCAGTGCGCCTGCCGGAAGCGAAGCCGCCGCCAGGCTTCCCGGCCAAAGCGCGGCAGGGCGCTGGTCAGATAAGCAGGCAGAAACCGATGGTCGGTTTGGAGCGGGGCGATGCCTTCGAGCCGGTCGAGCCGGTCTGCTGCAAACGCCTCCACCGCCGACACCAGCGCCGTTATCGCTCGGGCAAGAACATCCTCCACCCCAAGCGACGCGGCTTCGCGGCGGTCGATCATCGGCCAGGCCCTGCCGACGACGTGCGCGCCATCGCGCATCACGTCCAGCACCGGTAGCCGGCCTGCCGCAACCAGCGCCGGGACGGCGCGAGCGTCGTATGCGCCATCGAACCGCAATGCGAGGGTTGGCACGTCCCGCACCGGTGCATGTCCGGCAAGATCGACGCGCAGGTTCGCCGCGATATGCGGAGCGCCGGACATAGGCGGTTCGATCTGTGATGCCAGCGCCCGCGCGCGTCGGCGGAAAAGCCGGCGTTCGAGTACGAGCGTACCGTTCGCCCAAGCCGGCCACCCGTCCGCAACGGGATCCAAGGCGACAGCCACCGCATGCCCGGCCGCCGTCAGGCGCTCGATCAGGACTTCGTGCCAGTACTGCGCGCCGCGGGCCGGAACAATGACATCGATCGCAAGGCGCCGGTCGCTCATCAGGCGTCGAAGACCGCGAATTCCGTGAAGGCGAGATCACCAGGCCGAGGTGGGTTGGGCCCTTTCGCATATTTGGGTCCAACACCGGCAAAATAGCGCCCCGTCAGCCCCGGCACGGGTCCGCAGGCATCGACGACCGCGAAGAACAGCCCCTTGCGCGCGAGATGACGCCCGAGCGCATGGGCGCATCGGCTTAGATCCGCATGCGAGCGGCAGTAGATGACCTGGCTGCATGGAATGAGGCCGCGCATCACGCGTCGCGGCTTGAGAACGAGGGGATAAGCATCGTCTCCGTCCAGACAGACGACCGAATCGCAGCCGAGGGCGGCATGGTCGAGCAGGAGGGTGCGGTCTTCTTCCGGCAGCCTGTCGAGTTCCGCGAGCCCCGGCCGTGCAACGACCGCGCGGATCGCTCCCGTCGCCCGGCTGAGGAGCGGCACAAAGGCCTGCTGCCCCTCAGCAAAACGGCGGAACCGCAATGCCTCTGTCACCTTCAGCGTTACGGGCGCCGGGGTGATCGACAGGAAGGTGACATCCCGACGGCGCATCGCCGTCATGATGAGCTTTCCCGCATAGGAGCGGAACTCCTCGTCGACCGCCCAGCTCGAGAGGTTGCAGCGAATGGCATCGCCGGGATGGCGAAAGTACAAAGCCAGCAGCACGCCGACGACACGGCCTTCACAATCCAAGAGGTAGCCGTAGCGCGACAGGTCCTGCACGGCGGGACGGCTGGACATGCGTTCAAGCGCCCCCTCCCAATGGCGCTGCGACCGCTCGGGAAATCCGCGCCGAAGGCAATCGATAACGCCTGGCCAATCCGCCTCTTCGATCGGGCGGCAGGCAAGACCTTCGGGAAGCGGACCCAACACGCTCATGCAGTCTCCGAGTCGATTCTTCGGTTGTGACGATGCGATAAATACAACCAAAAGAGAATGTGCAAGTCAAATACACAACCGGAAGAATGCACATCAATCTCCACCCACTTGCCATGCCTTCGCCGATCGGGAAGGTTGGCCTCAATCAGACGCAGCATTCTCAGGAGCCGGCATGGCCGTTACCGACATCGCAACCCGCACCTACGATCATAATTTCCGGCTCGATCCGATCGTGCGCAGCCTGCTGGACACGGATTTCTACAAGCTCCTGATGCTCCAGATGATCCGCCGCCAGTATCCCGAGGTCCACGCCACCTTTTCGCTGATCAACCGGACGAAGAGCGTGCGGCTTGCCGACATCATCGACGAAGGCGAGCTTCGTGCGCAGCTCGATCACGCCCGTGAAATCCGCTTTACCAAGAAGGAGTTGATCTGGCTTGCCGGCAACAGCTTCTACGGCAAGGCGCGGATGTTCGGACCTGACTTCATCGCCTGGCTCGCCGATTTCCGCCTGCCCGAATACGACCTGCACAAGGTGGACGGCCAGTACGAGCTGCATTTCGACGGGCCGTGGACGCACACGACCATGTGGGAAATCCCGGCGCTCGCCATCATCAACGAGCTGAAGTCCCGCGCGGCCATGCGCGGGCGCGGCCGCTTCACGCTCGATGTCCTCTATGCCCGCGCCAAGGCGCGGCTGTGGGAAAAGGTGGAGCGGCTGGCGAAGCTCCCGGATCTCGTCATTTCCGACTTCGGCACACGGCGCCGGCACGGCTTTCTCTGGCAACGCTGGTGCGTGGAGGCCCTGAAGGAAGGGCTCGGGGATCGCTTTATCGGCACGTCGAACGTGCTTCTCGCCATGGATGCCGACCTCGAGGCGATCGGCACCAATGCGCATGAATTGCCGATGGTCGCGGCCGCGCTGGCCGACGGCGACGAGGCGCTGGCGCGTGCCCCCTATCAGGTTCTGGAGGACTGGCGGCAGCATTACAACGGCAATCTCCTGATCGCCCTGCCCGACGCCTACGGCACGGCGGCCTTTCTCGCCAACGCGCCGGACTGGGTCGCGGACTGGACCGGTTTTCGTCCCGACAGCGCGCCGCCGATCGAAGGCGGCGAGCAGATCATCGACTGGTGGCGCGCCAGGGGGCGCGACCCGCGCAAGAAGCTGCTGATCTTCTCCGACGGCATGGATGTCGATACGATCGAGGAGACCTACCGGCATTTTCACGGGAAGGTGCGCATGAGCTTCGGCTGGGGCACCAATCTCACCAACGATTTCCGCGGCTGCGACCCGGACGGCGGAACCGGGCTCGACCCGATCTCCCTGGTCTGCAAGGTCACAAGCGCCAACGGCCGTCCCGCCGTGAAGCTTTCCGACAATCCCGCCAAGGCGACCGGCGACCCGGCCGAGATCGACCGTTACCGCCGCGTCTTCGGCATCGACCGCCAGACCGCGCGGCCAGTCGAGGTCTAGCCCGCCGCGCCGGAAGCGCCACTACGGCCGGCCGCCTGCACCGCCGCGGAACGCTTGACGCGTCTACCGGGAACGTCCCGCGGTTCGAATTACCTTTCCGTGAAAAAAGTGCCGGCAAGCTGATTTGCCGGTTTACAATAGTAATACAATATGATGTTTTATCGACGCTGCTGAGGAGCAGCTTCGTTTGGGAGGAAATCATGAAGTTCAAATTCGCACTCGCAGGTGCCACGATTCTGGCTGCATCGGTCTTCAGCGCGGCTTCCGCGTCGGCGATGACCGTGGGCTTTTCGCAGATCGGTTCCGAATCGGGCTGGCGCGCCGCAGAAACCACACTGACCAAGCAGCAGGCTGAAAAGCGCGGCATCGACCTCAAGTTCGCCGATGCCCAGCAGAAGCAGGAAAATCAGATCAAGGCGCTGCGCTCGTTCATCGCGCAGGGCGTCGATGCCATCCTGGTCGCGCCTGTCGTCGCCACCGGCTGGGATGAAGTGCTGCAGGAAGCCAAGGACGCAAACATCCCGGTCGTTCTGCTCGACCGCACCATCGACGCGCCGAAGGAACTCTACCTGACCGCCGTCACGTCCGACCTCGTGCATGAAGGCAATGTCGCCGGCAAGTGGCTGGTCGACACGGTTGCCGGCAAGCCGTGCAACGTCGTCGAACTCCAGGGCACGACCGGCTCCTCGCCGGCCATCGACCGCAAGAAGGGCTTCGAAGAAGCGCTTGCCGGAAAAGACAACCTGAAGATCGTTCGCAGCCAGACCGGTGACTTCACCCGCACCAAGGGCAAGGAAGTCATGGAAAGCTTCCTGAAGGCCGAAGACGGCGGCAAGAACATCTGTGCAGTCTACGCGCACAATGACGACATGGCCGTCGGCGCCATCCAGGCGATCAAGGAAGCCGGCCTGAAGCCGGGCACCGATATCCTCGTCGTATCGATCGACGCGGTTCCGGATATCTTCCAGGCCATGGCCGCCGGCGAGGCGAACGCCACCGTCGAACTGACGCCGAACATGGCCGGCCCGGCCTTCGACGCGCTCGATGCCTTCATCAAGGACGGCAAGGAGCCGCCGAAGTGGATCCAGACGGAATCGAAGCTCTACACCCAGGCTGATGATCCGATGAAGGTCTACGAAGAAAAGAAGGGCCTCGGCTACTAATCCCTATCGGTCCTGCGCCCGGCCTCGGACGGCCGGGCGCACACCACCGCTTTGCCTGCCGACGCGCGTCTTGTCACGCTGCGGCCGGTTTCTGTCATACGGGTCGGGATCATGCAGTCGGTCAGTTCCTATGTTCTATCGGCGACGGGGATCGACAAGATCTTCCCGGGCGCCAGGGCGCTCAACGGCGTCGATTTCTCGCTCGCACGCGGTGAGGTCCACGCCCTTCTGGGTGAAAACGGCGCCGGAAAATCCACGCTCATCAAATGCCTGACAGGCGCCTACCGGCGCGATGGCGGTCGTATCCTGCTCGATGGCGCCGAGGTCGATCCGCATAACACGCTGGAAGCGCAGAAGCTCGGCATCGGCACGGTCTACCAGGAAGTGAACCTGCTGGCGAACCTCACGGTTGCCGAAAACCTGTTCCTCGGGCGCCAGCCGCGCCGCTTCGGGCTCGTCGATGCACGCGCGATGAACAAGCAGGCCCGCGCCCTGCTTTCCGAATACGACCTCGACATCGATGTCACGGCGGAGCTTTCAGCCTTTTCCGTCGCCGTCCAGCAGGTCATTGCGATCGCTCGCGCCGTCGATCTCTCGGGCAAGGTGCTCATCCTCGACGAACCCACGGCCAGCCTCGACACGCACGAAGTCGCGATGCTGTTTCGCATCGTGCGCCGCCTCAAGGAGCGCGGCCTCGGCATCATATTCATCACGCACTTCCTCGAACAGGTCTACGAGATCTCGGACCGCATCACCGTTCTGCGCAACGGCCAGCTGGTCGGCACACGCGAGACCGCGGCGCTGCCGCGCCGCGAACTCATCGCCATGATGCTCGGCCGCGAACTCGTGCAGGAAGTCGGCGAAGCAAAGCACAGCGAGACGAAGGGGCGCGGCGAAGCGCGCTTCCGCTTCCGCAGCTTCGGCCGGAAGGGACATATCCAGCCCTTCGACCTGGACGTCGCGTCCGGCGAGGTCGTCGGCATTGCCGGCCTGCTCGGCTCGGGCCGCACGGAGACGGCGGAAATCCTGTTCGGCGCCGAACGCGCCGACAGCGGTACGGCACAGGCCGATGGCCGCACGCTCGATCTTTCCTCACCGCGCGCGGCGATCCGCGAGAAGTTCGGCTTCTGCCCTGAGGATCGCAAGGTCGATGGCATCGTCGGCGACCTCTCGGTGCGCGAGAACATCGTGCTGGCTTTGCAGGCGCGGCGCGGCTGGGCGCGGCCGATCAGCCGAAGCGAGCAGGACAGGCTTGCCGATCACTACATCAAGGCACTCGATATCCGCACGAGCGACCGTGAGAAGCCCATCCGGCTTCTGTCCGGCGGCAACCAGCAAAAGGCCATCCTGGCCCGCTGGCTGGCGACCAATCCGGAATTCCTGATCCTGGACGAGCCGACGCGCGGCATTGATGTCGGCGCCCATGCGGAAATCATCCGCCTTATCGAGACCCTCTGCGAGAACGGCATGTCGCTGATCGTCATATCCTCCGAACTGGAAGAGCTGGTCGCCTATTCGAGCCGCGTCCTCGTCCTGAGAGACCGGGCATATGTGGCCGAGCTGACGGGTGAAGAGGTCACCACGAACGCCATTATCGAGGCGATCGCCTCCGCACAGGAAGGGAGGCCGGCATGACGGGCACGCTCAAGGCTTATGCCGTCAGGCTGTTTCCGCAGGTCGCGGCGCTCGCCATCATCCTGTTCATGGTGTCGCTCGCCTTCCCGGGTTTCTTCAAGCTGTCGTTCCAGAACGACCGTCTCTATGGCAGCCTCATCGATATCCTGAACCGCGGCGCACCGGTCGCGCTGCTGGCCATCGGCATGACCGTGGTGATCGCGACGAAGGGCATCGACCTGTCCGTGGGCGCGGTCATGGCGATCTGCGGCGCGGTCGCGGCCGCCTCCATCACCGCCGGCCATTCGCTCGCCTTCACGCTCGCCGTGACGATCTCGACAGGCGTCCTGTGCGGCCTGTGGAACGGCGTGCTCGTCGCCGTGCTCGATATCCAGCCGATCATCGCGACGCTGGTCCTCATGGTGGCGGGACGCGGCATCGCGCAGCTCATCACCGAAGGCGCGATCCTCACCTTCAATCACCCGGGCCTGATCTTCATCGGCAGCGGCTCGCTGTTCGGCCTGCCGATGCCTGTTGTCATCTGGTTGGGCTTCGGGCTGATCGTCGCGCTGCTCGTCCGGCGAACGGCGCTCGGCATGCTGATCGAGGCCGTCGGCGTCAACCGCCGCGCCTCGCGCCTGTCCGGTGTCTCCACCGGTGTCCTGCTCATCGCCGCCTACATGCTTTCCGGCCTCTGTGCCGCCCTGGCCGGCATCATCGCCGCCGCGGATATTCGCGGCGCGGACGCCAACAATGCAGGCCTGTGGCTCGAGCTCGACGCCATACTCGCGGTGGTCGTCGGCGGCACGTCCTTGCTCGGCGGTCGTTTCAGCATCGCCGCCTCGCTGCTCGGCGCGATGATCATCCAGTCGATCAACACCGGCATCCTGCTCTCGGGCTTTCCGCCGGAATTCAACCTCATCATCAAGGCGGCGATCATCGTGCTGATCCTGGTCATCCAGTCCCCGCGCGCGCAATCGGCCTTCATCTGGCTGTCGCGCGCTCGCGCCACCGAGCCCACGAAGGGGCAGGAGGCGAAATGAACCCGCGTTACCTTCCGCTCACCGCGACCGTCGCGATCTTCCTCATCGCCTATGCCGTCTGCATCGCACAGTACCCCAACATGCTGTCGACCCGGGTGATCGGCAACCTGCTGACGGACAACGCATTCCTCGGCATCGCGGCGGTCGGCATGACCTTCGTCATCCTGTCCGGCGGCATCGACCTGTCGATCGGCGCGGTGATCGCGTTTACCGGCGTCTTCCTCGCCGTGCTGCTGCAATCGACCGCGATCCACCCGCTCGGCGCCTTCGCCCTGGCACTGATCATCACCACCGCCTTCGGCGCGATCATGGGCGCGATCATCCATCATCTGGAAATGCCGCCCTTCATCGTCACGCTGGCGGGCATGTTCCTCGCCCGCGGCATGGCCTTCGTGCTTTCCATCGACTCGATCCCAATCAAGCACCCGTTCTATACGACACTGAAGAGCTTCTATTATGTGCTGCCCGGTGGCGGGCGCCTGACACTGATCGGCGGGCTGATGCTCGTGGTCTTCCTCATCGGCATTCTGATCGCCCACCGCACCCGCTTCGGCGCCGACGTCTACGCGCTCGGCGGCGGCACCGCCACGGCACGGCTCATGGGTGTGCCGATCGGCCGCACGACCATCCTGATCTACGCTCTGTCGGGTTTTCTCGCGGGCCTGTCGGGCATCGTCTTCTCGCTCTATACGTCGGCCGGTTATTCGCTGGCGACGGTCGGCGTGGAGCTTGACGCCATCGCGGCCGTGGTCATCGGCGGCACGCTGCTGACGGGCGGCTCTGGTTTCGTCGCAGGCACGCTGATCGGCATCCTCATACAGGGGCTGATCCAGACCTACATCACCTTCGACGGCTCGCTTTCGAGCTGGTGGACCAAGATCCTCATCGGCCTGCTGCTCTTCGCATTCATCCTGCTGCAGAAGGGCCTGATCCTCCTGTCCGATCGAAAGAGACGCCATGCCTGACGTCAAACAAAAGGCGGCGGCTGTTGCGCAGGGCTACCCCGAAAGAAGGGGATAGCAAATGGTCCGCCGCAAGGGAGTGCTGGATACGGTCATCACGGGCGCGGGTGTGCGCACGAGCCATTGGCAGGTGGTGAACGCCCTCGGCAAGGCGATCATCGCCGGGGAGTTCCCCGTCGGCACCACCCTTCCCGGCGACGCTGAACTGGAGGCCCGCTTCGAGGTTTCCAGAACCGTGCTGCGCGAGGCCATGAAGACGCTGGCTGCCAAAGGCCTCGTCGTGCCGCGCGCCCGCATCGGTACGCGCGTGACGCCGAAGAGCCAGTGGAACCTCTTTGACGGCGATATCCTCACCTGGCATTTCGCCGTCGGCGTCGACGAGAATTTCCTTCTGCACCTGAGCGAGATCAGGCTCGGCTTCGAGCCGCATGCGGCTGCCCTCGCCGCCCGCCATGCCTCCGAGGCCGATATCATCCAGATGATGCATCTGGCCGTCGCCATGGGCGATCCCAGTCACACCCCTGAGACGATGGCGATCGCCGACCTGCGCTTTCATCTGAGCGTCATGGAGGCCTCGCGCAACCCCTTCATGCGCACGGTGGGAAGTCTTATCGAGGCGGCCCTTGCCGGCGTCTTCGAACTAAGCTCGCCGGCAGCTGCGGATATCCGTATCACCGACGTGTCGTCGAGCCATATCCGCATCGTGGAGGAAATTCGTCGGCGGGACGAGGACGGCGCACGCCGGGCCATGGAGAACGTCATCCTCGTTGGCAGAAACCGCATACTCGGCGCACGACCAGCTACGACGCTGGGCGGGAACGGTGACAATGACGCCTCTCCGGCGCGTGCGGGCTGAGGCGCCATATCCCAACCCGTGCCGTTCAGACCGCGCTGGCGACCCGCTTGAGGATGTCCAGATAGCCCTCGACAGTCCAGGCCGAGCGGCCGATGAACAGACCATCGATATGGGCCTGAGACACCAGTTCCGCACAGTTTGCGGGGTTGACGCTGCCACCATAGAGCAACGGCAGGCGACGGCCCATGGCCGCTTCGACGACCGCGCTGATCCTCTCGTGACGGGCATTCGCATAGTCCATCGTCGCAGGGATGCCGTTTACGCCGATCGCCCAGACCGGTTCATAGGCGATGAGGATTTCCGCCTGCTTTTCCGCCGGAGTGAGCAGACCCAGAGCCGCCGTTACCTGACGTGCCAGCACTTCGTCCGCCCGCCCAGCCTCTCGTTCGGCAAGTGTCTCGCCAATGCACACGAGCGGGATCAGGCCGTGGCGCACCGCAGCCGCGGTTTTGCGGCCAACCGCTTCATCTGTCTCGTTAAAGAATTCACGGCGCTCGCTATGCCCGATCTCGACAAGATCGGCATTGCAATCCTGAAGCATGACCGGCGAGATCTCGCCGGTCCAGGCTCCGCCATCGTCCCAGTGCATATTCTGCGCACCGACCTTCACGCTGGTCTGCGCAAGGCGGCTCTTCACCTCCCGGATGGCGGTGAATGCGGGCAGGATGAAGCGCTGAACGTTCAGCGCGCGTTCGCCGTCCGCAGCCTTGAGGCCATCGGCGAATGCGAGCGCCTCGGCGAGCGTTTTGTTCATTTTCCAGCTTGTGCCGACCCAGAGCGATTTTGCCATCTGTTCTTCCCTCCTCAGCCGCGAAAATTGTTCATGCCGGTATTGATATGCGGTTCCCAATAGGCGACCGATTCCCGGATCATCTCGACCACGCGGCCATCCGTCGGTTCGCGTTCGCGGAACGATAGCTCCATGCAGATTTCGTTATCCGTGCCGCCGGCCTCCTTGACGGTGCGGATCAGCTTCTCCGGCTGGATGCGGCCGTCCTTGTTGTGTTCGGCGGTGAAGGGCCAGTGCCCTCCCTTGTTCATGGAGGACTGCTTGACATGGATGATCGGCGATTCCTGCGGGAACGCCGCCGCCCAGGCATAGGGGTCCGTGTCATCGGGGTTGGAAGACGTCACATCGCCGTGGTCAATGTCCACGATCATTCGGAACGGTATGGCAAAGCCCGCGCTCGCGAGCCGTTGGTCGAGCGCCCTACACGCGGCAATCGTCTGGCCGAATTCACGGCCGACCGACATCGGCTCCCAGAAGATATATTTGAGCCCAGCCGACTTGCCCTGCTCCGCGACATCCTTCCAGCAATCGATCACTGTCTCGATCAATTCCTGCCGCCGCACCTGATCGTTGTAGTCCTTCTGCGTGAACACCGCGAACTGCGAGCCCATACCGTCCGCGCCCAGTTCACCGGCAATATCGGCGAGCGTGCGAAACCAATCGAGATAATAAGCGCGCACATCGGGGTCGGAATGGCCGAAATGGTTCAGGCGGCCGTAGGTGCTCGTCATGACGGACGTGACCCGCACACCCGTTCGGTCCAGCGCGCGGCGAAAGGCGCGGACACGGCGCGTGATGACGGAGGCCGGCCAGGACGGATTGATGAACTCCGGGGTAAGCTGGATATGACCGATACGGATTCGCTCTGCGATCGTGTCGATGAGATCATCGACATCGGCGAACCGGTTGACCAGCGGATTGGTGTTGAGCGACAACCTCAGCGCCATTTTCTTCTCCCAGAGTTGTGCGATGCCGGCGCCAACCGGCATCAGGATGTCATGTTGCCGCCTGCGGCTGCGCCTGTAGCGAGGCGATAGCGTCGGGCAGTTCCGCGAAGGCATCGATGAGCCGGTCGGCACCGAGATCGTCCAGCGGCGTTTTCGTGTAACCGTAGGTCAGCGCTATCACCGGCACGCCGGCTGCCTTTCCGGTTGCGATGTCGACCTCTGAATCGCCGACGAAAAGAACCGGATGCGCGCCACCGGCTGCCGCCGCGGTATCCATCAGATGGCGGGGATCGGGCTTGCCGACGCCGAACGTGTCCGGCCCAGCAACCACGGCAAAGTAGCGCGACAGGCCAAGATGATCGACGATCTGCCGGGCGAAGCGCTCCATCTTGTTTGTGCAGATCGCCATCCGCCAGCCCTCACCCGCAAGCTCTTCCAGCACGGTCTCGACATCGGCATAGGGCCGGGTCTCCTGGGCGACGCGCGCCCCATAGATTTCGGTGAAACGCTTGACGGCGGCAGCACCGGTGTCATCCTGCCATTCCACGCCACGCTCGCCGAAAGCCCGGCGTACCAGGTTTGGAATACCGTGGCCGATCAGTCGGCGCGCGGTTTCCACACCGATCGGCGCCAACCCCCGTTCTTCCATCAACGTGTCGAGAGACCCTGCAAGGTCCGGTACGCTGTCCACCAACGTGCCATCGAGATCGAAAACAATCGTGCCTTTGCTCATGTCCATCCTCTATGCGTGAATCGCGCGTGAATCGGAGGCCAGCGTAGCCTCATGCAGCGCTTCCGACAGCGTAGGATGGGGAAATATCGTGTGGAGAAGATGATCGCGTGTCGCGCCCATGGTCAGCGCGAGAGAAAAGACGGACACGAGCTCGCTGACCGAGGGACCGATCATGTGCGCGCCGACGAGTCGACCGCTCATCTTGTCGAACAGGACTTTGACGAAACCGTCTGCTTCGCCAATGGTCACCGCCTTGCCGTTTCCGCGAAAAGCGAAGCGGCCGATATCGACGACGAGGCCCCTGTCCATCGCCGCCTCTTCCGTCAGCCCAATCGAGGCCACCTGCGGCGCGGCGAAAATGCAGGACGGGACTGGCCCCATGGCAGCGTGCGATCCACGGCCCGCGATCGCCTCGACGCAGCGCACGCCCTCATGCTCGGCCTTGTGTGCCAGCATGGGCGGGCCGGCAACGTCGCCGATAGCATATAGCCCGGCAATGCTGGTCCGGCCGACTGCATCGGTAGCGATCGTGCCATTGCGCAGGGCGGCCCCCAACTTTTCCAGGCCAAGCCCCTCGACGTTTGCCACGACACCCGCAGCGGAAAAAAGCTTCTCGGCTGTGATTTCGCGAGGACCGTCCGGATTGCCAAAGCATACGGTCACGCCGGTTACATCGCACGCGATCTGCGAAATCTCAACGCCGGTTAGAACCTCGATGCCCCGCTTGCGCAGGGACTTGCTCATCTGCTCGGCCACCTCGGCGTCTTCCTGCGGAAGGATACGCGCGAGGCGCTCGATCAGCGTCACTTTCGCGCCGAGCGAATTGTAGAGGCTGGCAAACTCCACGCCGATGGCGCCACCACCCACAATTGCTAGGGAAGCCGGCAGCGCCGCTGGCGTCATCGCATGATGATAGGACCAGATGCGTTCGCCATCGGGAACGATGCCCGGCAGGCGGCGTTCTGAGGCGCCAGTGGCGATGATGATATGTGCCGCATCGTAATCACCGGGTGCAAGCGTGCCCCTCGGCGCCTCGCCCTCACCGGCCGTGACTCGCACCATGCCTGGCGCCATGATTTCGGCGGCGCCCCATATGACGTCGACCTTGTTCTTGCGCAGCAGGAACTGCACACCGGCATTGAGCTGGCCCGCGACCGTGCGCGAGCGCGCGACAACGGTGGGAAGATCGACAGACGGCGCTTCGCTTCGAATTCCGAAGGTTGCAGTATGACGAGCCTCATCCAGAAGGGTCGCAGAATGGAGCAGCGACTTCGTGGGAATGCAGCCCCAGTTCAGGCAGATGCCGCCGAGATGCCGGCGCTCGACAACCGCCGTCCTCAGACCCAGCTGCGCCGCACGAATGGCCGCGACGTAGCCGCCCGGCCCCGCGCCGATCACAATGACATCATAGGCCGGCATGCGGCATTCCTTTCGAGGGAGTTTAGCTCGACGCGGCCACGCACCAAGGGTGCGTGGCACGGCCGGGAGGCGAAGCGCTCAGCTCGCGCTTCGAATGGTCTGCGACACGAGACGTCCGACGAGCGGGGCGGCTTCGAGCTGCGGCAGGTGGCCAATCTGTGGAAGGCGGTGCAACCCCACATGCGCGGGCAACGCATTGCTGTGCTCTGCCGGGATGATCCGGTCCTGCTCTCCAACGATAACGCGAGCCGGGCCGCTGAAACGGTTGAGGGCATCACGCACGGAGAAGAGCTGCGTGCTTCCCGCAAAGACACCGGCCGCAAGCCGCGTCTGGTTCGCCACCATACCCGTTCCTTCGCGGCCGGAGAGCGTTGCGCGGACCAGGACACCGGGCAGGCTCGTCGGTTCATGAACCAAAAGGCCAAGCCAGGCCTGAAGCGCCGCCTCGCTGTCGGCGGACAGGAACCCGCTCACGTAGTCGCCGTTGATCTTGGGTCCGAGGCCGGCCGGCGCAATCAGCGTGAGCGACCGCACGTCGAGATCCCCGCCGCCTGCGATGGCCGTGGCGACTGCCGCGCCGAGCGAATGGCCGACCAGATGCAGCCGCTCGATCTTCTCGGCAGCTAGCGTGGCTCGTACAACGGAGACAAGATCGTCGAAGCTGTCGGCCGATGCATTCGCCGCGCCGCCGTGACCGGGAAGGTCGATCGCGAGGATCGGGTTGGCCACGCCGATATGGCCGATGAACGACCGCCAGGCGGAAAGCTCGGCTCCGAAGCCATGAATGAACAGAACCGGATCTCCCACACCGGCTTGCAGCGTCTTGAGGACGCTGCGGCCGCTTGCAGCCGTCGAAGCTGCGCCGCCGAAGTTGACGAGCGTGCCCGAGCCGGACGTGCGCTTGAACGCCTCCACATCGCGCTTCACCACAGCACCGCGCGGGCCGGAGCCCGACACCCGGGCGATATCGATGCCGGCGGATGCGGCAATACGTCGGGCCAGCGGCGACGAACCGCCGGTGCCCGATTTCAGGAAGGCCGTCTCGTTTTCGCGGACGGCCTCCCGCGGGAAGACGGCGATGTTCTCCTTGGCCGTCTCGACGATGGATTGGGCGTCTTCGCCGGAGAAAGCTGCGACAGGAGCGGCGGCGGCTTCCAGCTTCTCGCCCTCTTCGCCGACCATCATGAGAGGTTCGAGAACAACACCCATGTCGCCGACATTGTAGCGGATCTCGAGGATCGTACCGGTCTCGAAGGCCTCGACCTCGAAGACCGCCTTTTCGGATTCGACCTCGGCGACGATGTCGCCCTTTTTGACCTTGTCGCCGACCTTCACGAGGATCGCCGTGATCTTGCCTTCGGTCAGGTCCTGACCGACCTGTGGCATCAGAATGGGACGTGCCATGACGGTTCTCCTCTCAGGCCACGCGACGGTGGAGCGTTTCGACCGACTGCGCGACGAAATCCACGGTCTTGCGGGTGGCGGCTGCAAATTCAGCAGCCGTTGCGGCGAAGGCGCCAAAGCGTGAGAACTCCTCCGGCTTCATGCCGTCGAATTCATAGGCCTGGCGGAAATAGGGAATGCGCAGCAGCTTTTCGATGAGCTCCGGCGACGCATCCGTATCGATTGCGGCAGGATCGAAATCTGGTAGCCGGTCCTCGGCCCTCATGAGCTGCGCGATGTAGCCCGGCGGGCAGGTATAGACGAAGTCGCCGCCGGCGATCAGCGCGATATGGCCGCTCGATGCCTTGCCGCCCTCCCCTTCGTCCTGCACGCGCATGGAGCATTGCAGCATCTTGCTGGGATGGTTGCGCTCCTTGCCGTAGCGATAGGCTCGCTTCAACACTGCCATTTCACCAAGCAGAATTTCCTCCGGCGAAAGCGAAATGCCACGCGCATCGGCCTGGGCCTTGAGGTCTCCGACATTTCCAAGGCGGGACGACATATGGGTGATGACGGAGCGCCATTTCGACAGATCGACACCCGCTGCCTTTGCCCGCTCAAGGCCGCGTGAAACAGCGTCCATGCAGGCGACATATTGCGGAACGGTGAAGGACGTCGTGTTGTTGGTGGAGATGCCGCGGGCCGTCAGTTCCTCGATGACCTCGTAGCCTTCCTTCGAACCGGGGATCTTCACCATGACGTTCGGCGCAATCTCTGCAAGCTGAAGCCCCTGCTCCAGCATGCGCGTCTTGTCCGTGACGAAGCGTGGATCGACCTGGCCGGAGACATAGCCGTACTTGCCGCCCGATGTGTCGAAGACCTTGCGGATCATCGCCGCGCCGCGGCGAACGACATCAAGATAGACCGCCCAGTAGATATCCTCGACATCATCGGCATTGCGTGTCGATGCGATCCTGCGGATCTCGTCCGCCCAGAAGGCCGGATCGGCCTGGATCGCCTGGAGCGAAAGCGGCGGATTGGTCGTGACGCCACGAAAGCCCATCGTTCCGTCCTTCGACGCAGTTTCCGCATCGAAGAGGCGCGTCAGCTGCGCCTCCCAGTCTGCCCGCTTTCCGGCAGGCGCATCCTTCAGGACGGAGGCTTTCCAACCTTCGTAGATCAGGGGTGAGGAATCCCACCAGATTTCACAGTCCGGATTTGTGGCTGCGAGCTTTTCCAGCACATGCAAGGACATGGTCGTCTCCCGATCTTTCTTCTCACTCAGCGGCTTGTGCGAGCGGCTTCGAATGAAGCGTGCGGCGCACGGCGAGCACGATGTCGTCCACCTGTGGAACGCTTGCCTTTTCAAGCTCAAGGTTGAACGGGATCGGAATGTTGAGACCGGCGACGATCTCGATTGGCGCGTCCAGCTGGTAGAACGCCTCTTCCTGGATGATCGACGCGATATCAGAAGCGACGCCGCCGCGGCGCACCGCTTCCTGTACGATGACGGCACGGTTGGTTTTGGCGACGGAGCCAAGAATCATATCCTTGTCGAGCGGCACGAGCGTGCGCGGATCGATCACCTCGGCATCGATGCCTTCGGCCGCCAGCTTCTCGGCCGCTTCCAGCGTACGCGGGATCATGTTTGACCAGGCGATCAGCGTCACGTCCTTGCCCGGGCGCTTGATATCGCCCTTGCCGAACTCGATGATGTGTTCGCCATCGGGCACAAGTCCCTTCGTCATGTAGAGATGCTTGTGTTCCAGGAACATGACCGGATCTTGCTGCCGCAGCGCATACTTCAACAGGCCCTTCGCATCCGCCGGCGTCGACGGCATGACGACCTTCAGACCGGGAATGTGATAGAATAGCGCCTCAAGGCTCTGGGAGTGCTGCGCAGCAACGCCGCCCCCCGTTCCGCCCTGGGTGCGCATGACAAAGGGAACCCGCCCGTCGCCGCCCGTCATGAGACGGAACTTGGCGGCCTGGTTGACGATCATGTCCATGCCGAGCATGGCAAAATCGATGTAGAGAATTTCCACGATCGGCCGGGCGCCGGCAATGGCAGCACCGACGCCGACGCCGATCATGCCGGCCTCGGCAATCGGCGTATCGCGCACGCGCTTGGGACCATATTTCGACAGCAGCCCTTCCGTGACCTTGTAGGAGCCACCGCGTTCGGCAATGCCTTCACCGATGATGAAAACGGTGCTGTCGCGCTCCATTTCCTCGTCGATCGCCTCGCGCAGCGCATCGCGGTACATGATTTCTCTGGACATGGTGTAATCCTCCCCGTCTGCTCAGTAGGCTTCGACGAATTCGTTGAACTCGGCGAGCGTGATCTCACGGCTCGCCTTGGAGAATTCGACGGCATCCTCGAATTCCTGCTTGATCTCGTTTTCGATCGCTTCGATCTCGGCCTGGTCGACACCGACGATCTCCACGAGAGCATTGCGCGCACGATCGACCGGGTCGCGTTCCTTGTAATAGGCGAGCGTATCGGCCGGCATATACTTGCCGGGATCGTTCACATGGTGGCCCATATGGCGGTAGGTCTTCGCCTCGATGAGGATCGGGCCTTCTCCTCGGCGGCACTTTTCAACCGCATCCTGCATGAGGTGATAGACGGCGAGTGAGTCATTGCCGTCGACCTGATAGCTTTCGACGCCGATGGCGAGGCCGCGTTTGTAGAGATCGACGTCGCGCGTCGATTCCTCGATACGTGTCGAGACGGCGTATTGATTGTTCTCGACGACGAGCACGTAGGAAAGGTTCCAGATCGCCGCCAGATTGAGCGATTCCAGGAACGTACCGTTGTTGGAGGCGCCGTCCGTCGAGAAGGTCACCGTGACGGCGTCGTTACCCTTGATCTGGTTGGCGAGTGCTGCACCGACGCCAAGCGGCGTACCGGCGCCCACGATGCCGTTTGCGCCAAGATTGCCGGCCTTGATGTCGGCGATGTGCATGGAGCCGCCGTAGCCGCGGCAATACCCCGTCTCCTTCTGCAGGAGTTCGGCCACCATGCGCTTCACATCCGCACCCCAGGCGATGCAGTGGCCGTGCCCACGGTGGGTCGACGCGATGAAATCGCCCTCCTGCAAGGCAGCGCAAACGCCCGTCGCGATGCCCTCCTGCCCGAGATAGGGATGGAAGTATCCACGGATCAGCCCCTGACGATAGAGCTTGATGCCTTCGGACTCGAAGACACGGATTTTGTAGGCCGTTCTGAAAAGTTTTTCCAGAAGCTCCCGCGAGGGTGCATTCGCCTTCTGAGCCTGCGCTGCCATGGATTTCTCTCTCCCCGATATGAAGATCGCCTGTCGATGAATGCGTTCTAACATCCGAAAAACATGTTGTCGAGAAAATTTTCTCCATAAATGAAAGCGCCGAATTGAAGGGGCAGATCACCCTCCGACGGATAAATTACACGTTAATGCGCTGTTTTTAAATAAGTTTTTTAGGAAGGCGCAGCAACCCGAACAGAAATTGAAACTAAATTTCCTCATGGCTCACCTCCAAAGTCAGCAAAGAAATCTTGTAAAAAGTAAAATTCTTTTCACGATCGAGTGAGGGCATTTATGACGGGGCAAAACGAGCGATCACGTGGTGAGTTTCTCCGTGCACGCACCGGCTTGAAAAGCGGAGAGTAAACTTTTCTTCCTTGTTCGATAGTGCTACCAATGTTCGGGAAACCTATCGGCCGCGGCCGGCACCCTGGATTGAAGTCATGAATGATGCTCGCCCTTTGAGCGACCTTAAGCAAAGCGACCTTCTGGAACGGATTCAGGAACGCTATGGCACGCTCAGGAAATCGGAGCGCATCGTCGCGGACTTCCTGCGGGAAAATGCGGGACGGCGTCTCGATTCCTCCATCACGGAACTCGGCCGCACGCTCGGCGTTTCGGAAGCCACGATCAGCCGCGTCAGCCGCGCGCTTGGCTATGACGGCTATTCGGACATGAAGCTGTCGCTTGCCGAAGGTGCCCGCGCCCGTGCGAGCTTCGTCAACCTGCCGCTGGAGATCGAAGATACCGACTCCCTGATCAGCACATCGAGCAAGCTTGCCAATCTCCTGATCGCCGGCCTCGACGGCACCCAACGCATGCTGGACGCCCATCGGCTGGAGCAGGCGGTCGAGGCGCTGCGCGAGGCGCGCAAGATCGTCTTCGTCGGCGTGGGCGGTGCGGCCGCTATCTGCGACGAGGCCGCCCATATGTTCATGAAGGCAGGCTTCGAGGCCACCAGCCTACGCGACGGCTACACCCAGACGATCGTCGCCGCGACGATGACCGAGAAGGACGTGATGGTCGGCATCTCGCATACCGGCACCACCGAGACCGTAACGGACGCGTTGCATCTGGCACGTGAGAGAAAGGCAACGACGATTGCCATCACGAGCAATGTCGGATCGGAGGTCGGGCGCGCCGCCGATGTCGCGCTGACCACCTGGAGCGCGGGACAGCAGCTCGTGCCGCTGCACGGCGACTTTCTGGAAGGACGACTCAGTCAGCTGTTTTTGATCGACTTGCTTTATGTCGGCACGATCTTCCGTGCGGGCGAAGAACCGGCCAAGGCGTTGAAGGTCACAGGTGAGGCTCTCGAAAAGCGCTATAGGCATAAAAGCGGAAAAGCCGGCTGAACGAACCAGCCGGCTTGAACCACAGATCGGAATACCGATTGTCAGGCGTCGATGAGCGCGCGGCAGAATGCGATATCGACCTTCCCCGAATCCAGATCATCCACGACCCTGTCAGCGAGTGAAAAATCCTCCTCGCCGGTATAGGACGAGATCGTCACGACGCAGTGCATGCCCGCCGCCTTGGCTGCGCGCAATCCGTTGTTGCTGTCTTCGATCACCACGCAATTGCTCGGGTCGAGCCCGAGCGTCCGGGCGGCGAGGTTGTAGATATCCGGCGCCGGCTTTTTGGCGGCGACGACGTCGCCAGCGAAAACTCTAATCTTCTCGGACCTTTCAGGTCCAAGCATCACATCGACCACCGCCTGGACAGCTTTCTCGTTCGAGGTCGAGCAAACCGCGAGCGTGATACCGTTTGCGACGGCCTCGTCTACGATGCGTGCGATGCCAGGCCGGAGCGGGAGACTGCCCTCCTCGATCAGGCGCATGAAGATCGCGGTCTTGCGCTTGTGGATCGTCGAAATCAACGCGTCCCGGTCCTCGGTGCCGGCGGGCCAACCCGTCTCATCGAAATGCCGCCGCATGCGTTCCTTGCCGCCAGCGGTCAGAAGCAGTTCGCCATAACGGTCGACCGACCAGACGCAGTCTATGCCGAGTTCGGCAAAGGCCTCGTTGAAGGAAACGCGGTGCCCATCGCGCTCCGTGTCTACGAGGACGCCGTCACAATCGAAAATCAGAGCCTGCATCGGTTCACGCCCCCACCGCGTGCGCGGCCTTGCCGGCAGATCCAAAGATGCGGATCATGTCGACGACGTCCTTCTTCATGGCGTCATATTGCCCGACGATGAAGGGGAGCGGCTCTTCCAGCTTGGGCTTTTCCGCGCGCACGCTGATGAAACCCTCGATGAAGCGATGCTTGTGCATGGTCGAGATGTTGACCTTCGCGCAGCCGCCGGCAATGCAGCGGTCGAATTGGTCCTGGCTGAGCCCCGTCCCGCCATGCAGCGCAATCGGCACGGAAATCGATTGCGTGATGCGCTCGAGAAGATCATAGGCGATCTTCGGCTGCCCTTTGTAGAAACCATGTGCCGTCCCGATGGCGGGCGCGAAGACTGCGAGGTTCGGCATGTCCTTCACGAAGGCGAGGCATTCGTCGTAGTTGGCGAGGATCGCGGCATCCTCCGCCACGAACTTGTCATCCTCGACGCCACCGATCGCGCCGATCTCAGCCTCCAGCCCGACGCCGGCCTGTTCGGTCATGCGGTAGATTTCCTCCGAGCGCGCCTTATTCTCGGTAAAGGGCAGCGAGGAACCGTCGAACATGACCGACGACCAGCCGGCATCGATACAGCGACGGATGACGTCCGCATCACTGCAATGGTCGAGATGAAGCGCCACCGGCACATCGACATCATCCGCCAACATGCGCACCCAGGTGGCGATCGGCTTGTAGCCCCAGTGCTTGATCGTCTTTACCGAAACCTGCACGATGATCGGCGCATCCAGCTCCGCCGCGCCCTCGATGATCGAGCGCACGCTGTTGTAGTCGATCATGTTGAAGGCGGCGATACCGTAGCGGGCCGCCTGCGCACGCTTCAGCATTGGGCCCATTGTGACGAATGCCATGATTTTCACTCCACCTGCCGGTTTTCGCCGCCTACGTCATGCAACGAGGCAGCACTATCACTACAGTTTAGCTAGCAAGAACTCATATTTTTGTAAATTATTTTCTTAATCAATAAGCCGGAAAATCTCTTATTGTGTGACGGATTAGCGGGAATTCTCTTCAATTTATGGGAACTGTGCAGCTTAAAGAGATCGGTGAACGTCGATTGCGTGGAATATTTTTTACTTTGCCACTTCCAAACAAAGACGGCCGGGGCATGCCCCGGCCGTCGCATGGTCTCAAAGGAGGGACACCTCACTTCTGCCAGGATTTGACGAGTTCGTCGTAGTTGACGGTGAGGGGTTTTTCCTTTTCGTTTTCGATCTTGAGCTGGGGCGCGAGGTTGCCCTTTTCGACGGCGTCCTTGTTCCAGTATTCGAGATCGTGCTCTTCGGCGAGCTTGGGGCCCATGTCGCCCTGGACGCCGGCGCGTTCGAGGCGTTCGAGCACCTTCTCCTGCTCGGCGCAGAGCGAATCCATCGCCTCCTGCGCGGACTTGGCGCCCGACGAGGCATCGCCGATCGCCTGCCACCACAGCTGGGCGAGCTTGGGATAGTCGGGGATGTTCGTGCCGGTCGGCGACCACTGCAGGCGGGCCGGCGAACGGTAGAACTCCACGAGGCCGCCAAGCTTGGGCGCGCGGTCGGTGAACGACTTGTGGTCGAGCGTCGACTGGCGGATGAAGGTGAGGCCGACATGGCTCTTCTTCACGTCGACCGTCTTGGAGGTCACGAACTGCGCATAGAGCCAGGCGGCCTTGGCGCGGTCGTCAGGCGTGGACTTCATCAGCGTCCAGGAGCCGGCGTCCTGGTAGCCGAGCTTCATGCCGTCCTTCCAGTAGACGCCGTGCGGGGACGGGGCGAAGCGCCATTTCGGCGTGCCGTCCGCGTTGACGACCGGCAGGCCTTCCTTGACGAAGTCGGCGGTGAACGCCGTGTAGGTGAACATCTGCTGGGCGATCTCGCCCTGCGCGGGCACCGGGCCGGATTCGGAGAAGGTCATGCCGGCTGCGGCGGCCGGCGCATAGGCCTTCAGCCATTCCAGATACTTCTCGATCGAGTAGACGGCCGCCGGGCCGTTGGTGTCGCCGCCGCGCGCAACGCAGGAGCCGACCGGCTGCGACTTCTCGTTGACCTTGATGCCCCATTCGTCGACCGGCAGGCCGTTGGGGATGCCCTTGTCGCCGTTGCCGGCCATCGACAGCCAGGCGTCGGTGAAGCGCCAGCCGAGCGAGGGGTCCTTCTTGCCGTAGTCCATGTGGCCATAGACCTTCTTGCCGTCGATCTCGCGGCCGGTGAAGAACTCGGCGATGTCCTCATAGGCCGACCAGTTGACGGGCACGCCGAGGTCGTAGCCGTACTTCGCCTTGAAGTCGGCCTTGTTCTTTTCGTCGTTGAACCAGTCGTAGCGGAACCAGTAGAGGTTGGCGAACTGCTGGTCGGGCAGCTGGTAGAGCTTGCCGTCCGGCGCCGTCGTGAAGGACTTGCCGATGAAGTCGTCGATGTCGAGGCCCGGATTGGTGACGTCCTTGCCCTCATTGGCCATGAAGTCGGTCAGCGAGCGGGCCTGCTGGTAGCGCCAGTGGGTGCCGATGAGGTCGCTGTCGTTGACATAGGCGTCGTAGATGTTCTCGCCCGACTGCATCTGCGTCTGCAGCTTCTCGA
>Ga0102589_1000476_pt1 | contig 81974 bp, 56 predicted proteins | sample AraplaMF_Col_mLB_FD_76858 | JGI IMG/M metagenome (GOLD analysis project Ga0102589, IMG submission 76858) | Arabidopsis root microbial communities from the University of North Carolina, USA - plate scrape MF_Col_mLB | ecosystem: Host-associated > Plants > Roots > Endosphere | place: USA...
CGGTGCCTGTCTGGTGGTGGCGGAGCCGGGAGCGCATCGCGATCCGGAAGCGCTGGGCCGGGTGATCCGGGATGAGGGGATCACGACGCTGCACTTCGTGCCGTCGATGCTGGGGGCTTTTGCTGCATCTGGCGAGCTGCCGGGCTGCACCAGCCTGCGGCGGATCTTGTGTAGCGGCGAGGCCTTGCCGCGGGAGCTGCAGGACGAGGTGCTGGGCCAGACGACGGCCGGGCTGCACAACCTGTACGGTCCGACCGAGGCGGCGATCGACGTCACCTTCTGGGCCTGCCGCCACGAAGAAGGGCAGCGCAGCGTGCCGATCGGGCACGCCATCGCCAACACCCGGATCCATGTGCTGGATGCCGACCTGAACCCGGTGCCGGAGGGTGTGGCCGGAGAGCTGTACATCGCCGGGGTGAACCTGGCGCGGGGGTATCTCGGCCGTCCGGACCTGACGGCGGACCGGTTCGTGCCGGATCCGCAGGGGCCGTCCGGCAGCCGGATGTACCGGTCGGGCGACCTGGTGCGGCGGCGGTCGGACGGGGCGATCGAGTATCTCGGGCGTCTGGACCACCAGGTGAAGCTGCGGGGCCTGCGGATCGAGCTCGGCGAGATCGAGGCCGCGCTACGCTCCCATGCGGGCATCCGGGATGCGGTGGTGGTGCTGCGCGAGGGGCGGCTGATCGGCTACGCCGCCGGCGACACTCAGCCCGAGGAAACAGCATTGAAGCAGCACCTGTCGGCACTGGTGCCGGACTACATGGTGCCGTCGCGGCTGCTGTGGCTGGAGCAGTTGCCGCTTTCTGCCAACGGCAAGCTGGACCGGAAGGCCTTGCCGGACCCGGAATGGGAGAGCGAGAGCCGGGCCGAGCCCGAGGGCGAGGCGGAGCAGATCATCGCCGGGATCTGGTCGGAGGTTCTGGGCCTGCGGGCGGTGGGCCGGGACGACAACTTCTTCGAGCTGGGCGGGGATTCGATCCTGTCGCTGCAGGTGGTGTCACGAGCCCGTCGCGCGGGCCTGGTGCTGACGCCGCGGCAGCTGTTCGAGCATCAGACGGTGCGCGGGCTGGCGGTGGTGGCCGGGCGCGAGACGGTCGCGGCGGCGCCGGAGACGGCGACGGGCGAGGCGCGGCTGATCCCGATCCAGCGCTGGTTCTTCGGGTCGGCGATCCCGCAGCGGCAGCACTGGAACCAGTCGGTGCTGCTGGCGCCGCGGGCGGCGATGCGCGCAGAGGCGCTGCGCGGGGCCATCGCGACGGTGGTGGGCCACCACGACGCGCTGCGGCTGCGCTTTACCCAGGGCGAAGACGGTGCCTGGACCCAGGCCTATGCCGAGCCGGCGGAGCAGGAGTGGCTGTGGCTCCGCAGCGTCGCCGACGACGCCGAGCAGTTGGCGGCGACGGAGGAGGCCCAGCGCAGCCTGGACCTGGCCGAGGGCCCGCTGCTGCGGGCGGTGCTGGTGGAACGCTGGGACGGGAGCCAGCGCCTGCTGCTGGTGATCCACCACCTGGTGGTGGACGGGGTGTCCTGGCGGATCCTCTTGGAGGACCTGCAGGCAGCTTACGGCCAGGCCATGGCGGGCGAGCCGATCGCCCTGCCGGAGACGAGCAGCAGCTTCGGGGCCTGGGGCAGGACCCTGCAGGCGCATGCCGCGAGCCCGGCGCTGCTGGCGGAGCTGCCGTATTGGCAAGGCGTGCTGGACGGCCCGTCGGACTTCCCGGTGGCGCATCCGGAAGGTACGGACACGGAGCGGGCGGAGCACCGGCAGCGCTTCGATGTGGCCCTGACCGAGCGTCTGGTGACGGCGGGGCGGGCGTGGCGGGCCGGTGTGGAGGATCTGCTGCTGACGGCGCTGGCGCGGGCGCTGTGCCGTCAGAGCGGGCAGGGCTCGGCGCTGGTGGCGCTGGAAGGCCATGGCCGCGAAGAGCTGGGCGGGCTGGATCTCAGCCGGACGGTGGGCTGGTTCACCAGCCTGTATCCGGTGCGGCTGACGCCCGAGGCGGATCTCGAAGCCTCGCTGAAGGCAGTGAAGGAACAGCTGCGGGCGGTGCCGCAGCGCGGCCTCGGCTACGGCGTGCTGCGGCACATGGGCTCGCCGGAGGTGCAGGCCGCGCTGTCGGTTCGGCCCTGGCCGACGGTGACGTTCAACTATCTGGGGCGGTTCGACGGTGTGACGGCGGGGGCTTTCGCCCTGGCGCGGGAGAGCACCGGCCGGGACCAGTCGGAGGGCTCGCCGCTCGGTGCCGAGCTGGTGGTGAACGGCCAGGTGGCGGAGGGCGCGCTGGGCCTGACCTGGCTGTTCAGCGCCGCCCGGCACGATGCCGGCACCATCAAGGGTCTGGCCCAGGCCTTCGCCGCCGAGCTGGAAGCGCTGGTGGAGCTGTGCTGCGCCCCGGGAGCGGGCGGGCTGACACCGTCGGACGTGCCGCTCGCCGGCCTGACGCAGGCGGAGCTGGGTGCGCTGCCGGTGCCGGCAGGGGAGATCGAGGACCTGTATCCGCTGTCGCCGATGCAGCAGGGCATGCTGTTCCACAGCCTGCAGGTGCCGGAGCTGTATGTGACCCAGATCCGGGTGGATGTGGATGGCCTCGACGCCGGCCGCTTCGCCCGGGCCTGGGAGGCGGCGGTGGAGGCCCACGCGATCCTGCGCACCGGCTTCCTCGGACAGGACGACAAGCCGCTGCAACTGGTGCGGCGTCGGGTGCCGTCGCCGGTCACGGAACTGGACTGGCGCGGCAGGCCGGAGCTGGAGCAGGCCCTGACGGAGCTGGCGGCGTCGGACCGGTCGCGGGGCTTCGACCTGGCCACACCGCCGCTGCTGCGGGTGCTGCTGGTGCGGACGGCTTCGGCGCGGCACCGGCTGATCCTGACCAGCCACCACCTGCTGCTGGACGGCTGGAGCACATCGCGGCTGATCGGCGAGGTGCTGACGCGGTATCACGGCACGACCCCGGCCCTGCCGTCGGGCCGTTACCGGGACTACATCGCCTGGCTGGGCCAGAGGGATCAGGCGGCGGACCAGGGCTTCTGGCGGGAGCGCCTGTCCGGGGTGGAGGAGCCGACGCTGCTGGCCGCGGCGCTGCCGGCGCCGGAGGCGCAACTGGGGCATGACAGCCGAAAGCTGCGGCTGGACGCAGCGGCAACGGAAACCCTGAAAGCCTTCGCGCGTCGCGAGCATGTCACCTTGAACACGGTGGTGCAGGGGGCGTGGGCGCTGCTGCTGTCGCGGATCACCGGGCAGCGCCGGGTGGTGTTCGGGTCGACGGTGTCGGGGCGTCCGGCGGAGCTGCGGGACGCCGAGGCGCTGCTGGGCTTGTTCATCAACACGCTGCCGGTGGCGCCGGCGCTGGACCCGGCGCGGAGCATCGGCGACTGGCTGCGGGATCTGCAGGCGGAGAACGCGGCGCTGCGCGAGCACGAGCACACGCCGCTGTACGAGATCCAGGGCTGGGCCGGGCAGGGCGGACGGTCGCTGTTCGACACGCTGCTGGTGTTCGAGAACTACCCGGTCGACCAGGCGCTGCAGGAGCGCGACGGCAAGGGCCTGCGCTTCGGCGAGGTCTCCAACCTGGAGACTACCAACTACGCCCTGACCCTGACGGTGCAGGCCGGCGGTGATCTGGAGATCGGCTGGAGCTGGCGGCGCGACGGCTTCGACCAGGACCGGATCGAAGGGCTGATGCGGCAGTTCGAGGCGCTGCTGGCAGGGCTCGCCCATGATCCAAGTGCACTCCTGGGCAGCATCGGTCTGCTGACGGCTGATGACGAGGCACGGCTGTCCCGGTGGAACGCGACGGACGTGGCCTATGAGTCCGTCCCAAGCGTGCTGGCGCTGATCGAGCGCCAGGCGCGGGCGACGCCGGAGGCCGAGGCGCTGGTGTTCGGCGCCGAGCGGATGAGCTATGCCGAGCTGGAGCGGCGGACCAACCGGCTGGCACAGGCTCTGGCGGCCCGCGGGGTCGGTCCGGATGTGCTGGTCGGCGTGGCGGCGGAGCGGTCGGTGGAGATGGTGCTGGCGCTGCTCGGCATCGCCAAGGCGGGCGGGGCTTACCTGCCGCTCGACCCCGAGCACCCGCGCGAGCGCCTGGCCGGCACCGTCGCCGAAACCGGGCTGAAGCTGGTGCTGGCCCAGGCGCATCTGCTCGACCGGCTGCCGGATGGCGTCGAGGTGGTGGCGCTGGAAGACTGGGACCTGTCCGAGTATCCGGACCAGGCTCCCGCGGTGGATTGGCATCCGGAGGGGTTGGCCTATTGCATCACGACCTCGGGGTCGACCGGCAAGCCGAAGGCGGTGGGCAACAGCCACAAGGGGCTGCTGAACCGGCTGCAGTGGATGCAGGCGGAGTACGGCATCGGTCCGGGGGACCGGGTGCTGCAGAAGACGCCCTACGGCTTCGACGTGTCGGTGTGGGAGTTCTTCTGGCCGCTGATGACCGGTGCCTGTCTGGTGGTGGCGGAGCCGGGAGCGCATCGCGATCCGGAAGCGCTGGGCCGGGTGATCCGGGATGAGGGGATCACGACGCTGCACTTCGTGCCGTCGATGCTGGGGGCGTTCGCGGCCTCGGGCGAGCTGCCCGGCTGCACCAGCCTGCGCCGGATCCTGTGCAGCGGCGAGGCGCTGCCGCGCGAGCTGCAGGATGAGGTGCTGGGTCAGACCACGGCCGGGCTGCACAACCTGTACGGCCCGACCGAGGCGGCGATCGACGTCACCTTCTGGGCCTGCCGGCCGGAGGAGGGGCAGCGCAGCGTGCCGATCGGGCACGCCATCGCCAACACCCGGATCCATGTGCTGGATGCCGACCTGAACCCGGTGCCGGAGGGTGTGGCCGGAGAGCTGTACATCGCCGGGGTGAACCTGGCTCGGGGCTATCTCGGCCGTCCGGACCTGACGGCGGACCGGTTCGTGCCGGATCCGCAGGGGCCGTCCGGCAGCCGGATGTACCGGTCGGGCGATCTGGTGCGGCGTCGCGGGGACGGTGCGATCGAGTATCTCGGCCGGCTGGATCACCAGGTGAAGCTGCGGGGCCTGCGGATCGAACTCGGCGAGATCGAGGCGGGGTTGCGCTCGCATCCGGGCATCCGGGATGCGGTGGTGGTGCTGCGCGAAGGCCGGCTGGTCGGCTACGTCGCCGGTGACGCTCAGCCCGAGGAAACGGCATTGAAGCAGCACCTGTCGGCGCTCCTGCCGGAGTACATGGTGCCGTCGCGCCTGCTGTGGCTGGAGCGGTTGCCGCTCTCGGCCAACGGCAAACTGGACCGCAAGGCGCTGCCGGACCCGGAGTGGGAAAGCAGCGCCGAGAGCCGGGCCGAGCCCGAAGGCGAGACCGAGCTCGCCATCGCCCGGATCTGGATCGACGTCCTCGGCCTCGCCCATGTTTCCCGCCATGACGACTTCTTCTCTCTCGGCGGCCATTCGCTGCTGGCGACCCGGGTGGCGTCGCGGCTGCGCCAGGCCCTGGCAGTGGAAGTACCGCTGGCGGCGCTGTTCGAGACCCGCACCATTGCCGGCCTGGCCGCGCTGATTGATCGACACGGCCGCGGCGACGCCGCGGCGGAACTGGATGCGATGTCCGAACTCCTGGACGCGCTGGAGCTGCCCGAATGAACGACATGACCGTGCCGCCGGCCGATCCGATGCGCGCGATCGCCGAGCGTGTCGCCGCCCTGCCGGCCGACAAGCGCCGGCAGTTCCTGGTCCAGCTCGACGCCAAGGGCATCAGCGCCCAGCGCCTGCCGATCGTGCCGGCGCCGCGCGACGGCGACCTGCCGCTGTCCCATGCCCAACGCCGCCTCTGGCTGCTGGGACAGCTGGAGCCGGAAAGCGCGGCCTATCACATCACCGGCGGGCTGCGCCTGTCGGGCGACCTCGATGAGACCGCGCTGCAGGCGGCGCTGGACGGGCTGGTCGCCCGCCACGAGGCGCTGCGCACCGTCTTCCCGGAGGCCGAGGGCGAGCCGCGGCAGCGCATCCTGCCGCCGGCGCCGCTGGATCTCGCCCGGATCGACCTGTCGAACGGGCCGCAGGCACTCGACGAGATCTCGGCGGCCGAGGCACGGCGGACCTTCGACCTCGCGGCCGGCCCGCTGCTGCGCGCCACGCTGGTGACGCTGGCGGCGGACGAGCATGTGCTGCTGCTGACCCTGCACCACATCGTCGCCGACGGCTGGTCGCTCGACCTGCTGGTCGCGGATCTGGCCCGCGGCTATGACGATCATCGGTCGGGTCGGCCGCAGCCCGCGGCGTCCGGGATCCAGTACGCCGATTACGCGATCTGGCAGCGCCAGCTGGTCGAGGCGGGCGAAGGCGAGCGGCTGCTTGCCTCCTGGCTCGAGCGGCTCGGTCCCGAGCAGCCAGTGCTGGAGCTGCCGGCCGACCGGCCGCGGCCGAGCGAGCCGAGCTGGCGCGGCGACATCGTCGCCTTCATCCTGCCGGAGGACCTCTCCGCGTCGCTGCGGACCCTGGCGCAGCAGCAGGGCGCGACCCTGTTCATGGTGCTGCTGGCCGGATTCTCGGCGCTGCTGCGGCGGCTCGGCGGGCAGGACGAGCTGCGCGTCGGCGTGCCCGTGGCCAACCGCCAGCGCCAGGATATCGAGGCGATGGTCGGCTGCTTCGTCAACACCCAGGTGCTGCCGGTCCGGGTCGACGGCCGGACGGATTTCCGGTCGCTGCTGGCGGTGGTGCGGGACACGGCGATGGCCGCCCAGTCGCATCAGGCGCTGCCTTTCGAGCGGCTGGTCGAGGCGCTGAACCCCGAGCGCAGCCTCAGCCGCAACCCGTTGTTCCAGGTGATGATGCAGCACGGCCGCCGCCGCGACGTGGCCGCGCTGCGCCTCGGCGACGTGCGGGCCGAGACCCTGGCGCGGCCCGGCGACAGCGCCCAGTTCGACCTGAGCCTGATAACGGCGGAGGACGAGGCCGGGCGGATCTCCGCCGAGCTGGATTTCGCCACCGAGCTGTTCGACCGAACGACGGTGGAACGCTGGCGCGACAATTTCCTCCGGCTGCTGCAGCAGGCCGCGGCGCATCCCGACCGGCCGCTGGCACGGCTGCACTTGCTGACCGATGCGGATCGGGAGCGTCTGTCAGTCTGGAGCGCGACGGATGTGGCCTACGAGTCCGTCCCGAACGTGCTGGCGCTGATCGAGCGCCAGGCGCGGGCGACGCCGGAGGCGGAGGCGCTGGTGTTCGGCGCCGAGCGGCTGAGCTACGCCGAGCTGGATCGCCGGACCAACCGCCTGGCCCAGGCGCTGGCCGCTCGCGGCGTCGGTCCGGACGTGCTGGTCGGGGTGGCGGCGGAGCGCTCGGTGGAGATGGTCGTGGCGCTGCTCGGCATCGTCAAGGCGGGCGGGGCCTATCTGCCGCTCGACCCCGAGCACCCGCGCGAGCGCCTGGCCGGCACCATCGCCGAGACCGGGCTGAAGCTGGTGCTGGCCCAGGACCATCTGCTCGACCGGCTGCCGGATGGCGTCGAGGTGGTGGCGCTGGAGGGCTGGGACCTGTCCGGCTTTGCCGATGTGGCGCCGGACGTCGCCTGGCACCCGGAGGGGCTGGCCTACTGCATCACCACCTCGGGGTCGACGGGCAAGCCGAAGGCGGTGGGCAACAGCCACAAGGGGCTGCTCAACCGGCTGCAATGGATGCAGGCGGAATACGACATCGGTCCGGGGGACCGGGTGCTGCAGAAGACGCCCTACGGCTTCGACGTGTCGGTGTGGGAGTTCTTCTGGCCGCTGATGACCGGCGCCTGCCTGGTGATGGCCGAGCCGGGCGCGCATCGCGATCCCGAGGCGCTGGGCCGGGTGATCCGGGCTGAGAGGATCACGACGCTGCACTTCGTGCCGTCGATGCTGGGGGCGTTCGCGGCCTCGGGCGAGCTGCCGGGCTGCACCAGCCTGAAACGGATCCTGTGCAGCGGCGAGGCGTTGCCGCGTGAGCTGCAGGACGAGGTGCTGGGGCAGACAGGGGCCGGGCTGCACAACCTGTACGGCCCGACCGAGGCGGCGATCGACGTCACCTTCTGGGCCTGCCGGCCGGAGGAAGGTGGGCGGAGCGTGCCGATCGGGCATGCCATCGCCAACACCCGGATTCATGTGCTGGACGCCGACCTGAACCCGGTGCCTGAGGGTGTGGCCGGAGAGCTGTACATCGCCGGCGTGAACCTGGCTCGGGGCTATCTCGGCCGTCCGGACCTGACGGCGGACCGGTTCGTGCCGGATCCGCAGGGTCCGTCCGGCAGCCGGATGTACCGATCGGGTGATCTGGTGCGGCGTCGCGGGGACGGCGCGATCGAGTATCTCGGCCGTCTGGACCACCAGGTGAAGCTGCGGGGCCTGCGGATCGAGCTCGGCGAGATCGAGGCGGGCTTGCGCGCCTATCCGGGCGTGCGGGATGCGGTGGTGGTGCTGCGCGACGGCCATCTGGTCGGCTATGTCGCCGGCGACGCGCAGCCGGAGGAGGCGGCGCTGAAGCAGCATCTGTCCGCGCTGGTGCCGGAGTACATGGTGCCGTCGCGCATCCTGTGGCTGGAGCGGCTGCCGGTCTCCACCAACGGCAAGCTGGACCGCAAGGTCCTGCCGGACCCGGAATGGGAGAGCGAGGCCGACAGCCGGGCCGAGCCTGAAGGCGAAACCGAGCAGATCATCGCCAGGATCTGGGCCGAGAGTCTGGGCCTGCGGCAGGTCGGCCGGGACGACAACTTCTTCGATCTGGGCGGGGATTCGATCCTGTCCCTGCAGGTGATCGCCCGAGCCCGGCGGCAGGGCCTGGTCCTGACCCCGCGCGACATGTTCCAGAACCAGACGGTGCGGGTTCTGGCGGCGGTGGCGCGGCCGGTGCCGACGACGCCGGCAGCCGACCCGGCCGTCGCAATGGAGAGACCGGCGCGCCTGACCCCGTCGGACCTGCCGCTGGCCGGGCTGAGCCAGGCGCAGATCGACGCCCTGGCGGTCCCGGCCGAGGACATCGCCGACGCCTATCCTCTGTCGCCGATGCAGCAGGGTCTGCTGTTCCACGCTTTGCACGCGCCGGAGACCGGGCTCTACGTCAACCAGGTGCTGGCGACCTTCGACGGGCCGCTCGATGCCGGCCGGTTCGTCGGCGCCTGGGAGGCCGCGATCGAGCGGCACGACATCCTGCGCACCGGCTTCCAGTGGGACGGCCCGGCGCCGCTGCAGCTGGTGCGGCGCAGTGTGCCCGTGCCGGTCGAGATCCGCGACGGCAGCGGCCTCGACGAGCCGGGGATCGCCGAGATCGCCCGCTGGGAGCGCGAGCGCGGCTTCAACCTGTCGGCGCCGCCGCTGATGCGGGTGCTGCTGCTGCGGGTGGCGGAGGACCGGCACCGGCTGGTCTGGACCTTCCACCACATCCTGATGGATGGCTGGAGCACGTCACGGCTGATCGGCGAGGTGCTGTCGCAGTACCACGGCACGGCGCCGGCCGCCGGCCCGGGCCGCTATCGCGACCACATCGCCTGGCTGGCCGGCCGCGACATTGCGGCGGACGAGGCCTTCTGGCGCGGCCAGCTGGCCCGGCTGGAGGCGCCGACCCGCCTGGCCGACGCGCTGCCGGTCCCGGTACAGAAGAGTGATGGGCACGGCGTCCTCGCCACCCGCCGCGATGCCAACCGCACCGCCCGGCTGGCCGCCTTCTGCCGGCGCCAGCGCATCACCCTGAACACCCTGGTGCAGGGTGCCTGGGCGCTGCTGCTGTCGCGCTACACCAGCCAGCCCAGCGTCGCGTTCGGCGCCACCGTCGCCGGACGTCCGGCTGAGCTGGCAGACGCCGAGACGCTGCTGGGCCTGTTCATCAACACCCTGCCGGTGATCCAGCAGCCCGACCCCGAGGCCCGGGTGGGCGACTGGCTGCGCCGGGTGCAGGACGTCATGCTGGCGCTGCGCGAGCATGAGCACACGCCGCTCTCCGATATCCAGCGCTGGGGCGGTCAGGGTGGCCTGTTCGACACGCTGCTGGTGTTCGAGAACTACCCGATCGACCGCGCCGCGCGCGCCGGCGGCGACCTGCTTGTGTCGGCGGCGGAGACGATGGAGGCGACGCACTATCCGCTGTCGCTGGCGGTCCAGGCCGGCGACGCGCTCGACATCGCCTATGGCTATCGCCGCGACACCTTCACATCGACGCAGGTCGAGGCGCTGGCCCGCCATCTCGACACGCTGCTCGACCGCCTGGCCGGGGACGAGGGCGCCGCCCTCGGCTCCCTGTCCCTGCTGGCGGAGGCGGATCTCACCCAGATCACGGCCTGGCAGACCGAGCCTTATCAGATCGAGCCATATCGTTCGGTGCAGGACTGGATCGCCCATTGGGCAGCAGCGGAGCCGGGACGGACGGCGGTGATCTTCGGCGATCGCGAGATCAGCCGGGGCGAGCTGGATCGGCGGGCCAACCATCTGGCGCATCGCCTGGTTCAGGCCGGCGTCGGGCCGGACGTTCTGGTTGGGGTGGTGCTGGAGCGGTCGGTCGAGCTGCTGGTGGCGCTGCTGGCGGTGTTGAAGGCGGGCGGCGCCTATGTGCCGCTGGCGCCGGATGCGCCGGCGGCGCGTCTGGCGGAGGTGGCGGCCGATAGCGGGCTGCGCCTGGTGCTGACCCAGGCCTCGCTGGCCGGGCGGCTGCCGGAAACGCTGGAACGGATCCTGGTCGAGGCGGAGGCCGGCGAAGCCGAGGCGGGGCCGGCGGCGGCGGTGCATGCCGAGAACCTGGCCTATGTGATCTACACCTCGGGGTCGACCGGCAAGCCCAAGGGTGTCGCCGTCGCCCATGGCCCGCTGGCCATGCATTGCCGGGTGACCGCGCCGCTTTACGACATGGACGAGACCTCGCGCGAGTTCCACTTCATCGCCTTCAGCTTCGACGGCGCGCATGAGCGCTGGCTCACGGCCTTGACCTGCGGCGCCAGCCTGGTGCTGCGCGACGAGAGCCTGTGGCCGGCCGAGAAGACCCTGGCGGCGATCGAACGGCACGGCGTCACCAATGCCGGCTTCCCGCCGGTCTACATCAACGAGATGGCGGCCTGGGCGGAGCAAACCGGCCGATGCCCGCCGGTCGACCTCTATTCCTTCGGCGGCGAAGCCATGCCGGCGGCGGGGTATGACCGGGTGCGGCGGGCGCTGCGGCCGCGGGCGCTGATCAACGGCTACGGCCCGACCGAGGCGGTGGTGACGCCGCTGGTGTGGAAGGGGACGGCCGACACGGCGTGCGATGGTGCCTATGTGCCGATCGGACGTCCGGCGGGGGATCGCCGGGCCTATGTGCTGGACGGGCGGCTGCAGCCGCTGCCGGTGGGCGTGGCGGGCGAGCTCTATATCGGCGGCGGCGGGCTGGCGCGCGGCTATGTCGGCCGTCCGGACCTGACAGCCGAGCGCTTCGTGCCGGATCCGCATGGCGAACCGGGCGGCCGGATGTATCGCACGGGCGATGTGGTGCGGTGGCGTCCCGACGGGTCGGTCGAGTATCTCGGCCGGGCCGACCACCAGGTGAAGATCCGCGGCTACCGGATCGAGCCGGGGGAGGTCGAGGCGCGGCTGCTGTCGCATCCGCAGGTGCGGGGGGCGGTGGTGTCGGCCGTGGCGTCGCCGGGCGGCAAGCGCCTGGTGGCGCATGTCGCGGCGCCGGAGGCCGGCGATGGCCTCGAGGCCGAGCTGAAGGCGCATCTGTCGGCTCTGGTGCCGGAGTACATGGTGCCGTCGCCCATCCTGGTGCTGTCGGCGTTGCCGCTGCTGCCGACCGGCAAGCTGGACCGGAAGGCGCTGCCGGAGCCGGAGTGGGAGAGCGGGAGTCGGGCCGAGCCCGAAGGCGAGGCGGAGCAGATCATCGCCGGGATCTGGTCGGAGGTTCTGGGCCTGCGGGCGGTGGGCCGGGACGACAACTTCTTCGAGCTGGGCGGGGATTCGATCCTGTCGCTGCAGGTGGTGTCACGAGCCCGTCGCGCGGGCCTGGTGCTGACGCCGCGGCAGCTGTTCGAGCATCAGACGGTGCGCGGGCTGGCGGTGGTGGCCGGGCGCGAGACGGTCGCGGCGGCGCCGGAGACGGCGACGGGCGAGGCGCGGCTGATCCCGATCCAGCGCTGGTTCTTCGGGTCGGCGATCCCGCAGCGGCAGCACTGGAACCAGTCGGTGCTGCTGGCGCCGCGGGCGGCGATGCGCGCAGAGGCGCTGCGCGGGGCCATCGCGACGGTGGTGGGCCACCACGACGCGCTGCGGCTGCGCTTTACCCAGGGCGAAGACGGTGCCTGGACCCAGGCCTATGCCGAGCCGGCGGAGCAGGAGTGGCTGTGGCTCCGCAGCGTCGCCGACGACGCCGAGCAGTTGGCGGCGACGGAGGAGGCCCAGCGCAGCCTGGACCTGGCCGAGGGCCCGCTGCTGCGGGCGGTGCTGGTGGAACGCTGGGACGGGAGCCAGCGCCTGCTGCTGGTGATCCACCACCTGGTGGTGGACGGGGTGTCCTGGCGGATCCTCTTGGAGGACCTGCAGGCAGCTTACGGCCAGGCCATGGCGGGCGAGCCGATCGCCCTGCCGGAGACGAGCAGCAGCTTCGGGGCCTGGGGCAGGACCCTGCAGGCGCATGCCGCGAGCCCGGCGCTGCTGGCGGAGCTGCCGTATTGGCAAGGCGTGCTGGACGGCCCGTCGGACTTCCCGGTGGCGCATCCGGAAGGTACGGACACGGAGCGGGCGGAGCACCGGCAGCGCTTCGATGTGGCCCTGACCGAGCGTCTGGTGACGGCGGGGCGGGCGTGGCGGGCCGGTGTGGAGGATCTGCTGCTGACGGCGCTGGCGCGGGCGCTGTGCCGTCAGAGCGGGCAGGGCTCGGCGCTGGTGGCGCTGGAAGGCCATGGCCGCGAAGAGCTGGGCGGGCTGGATCTCAGCCGGACGGTGGGCTGGTTCACCAGCCTGTATCCGGTGCGGCTGACGCCCGAGGCGGATCTCGAAGCCTCGCTGAAGGCAGTGAAGGAACAGCTGCGGGCGGTGCCGCAGCGCGGCCTCGGCTACGGCGTGCTGCGGCACATGGGCTCGCCGGAGGTGCAGGCCGCGCTGTCGGTTCGGCCCTGGCCGACGGTGACGTTCAACTATCTGGGGCGGTTCGACGGTGTGACGGCGGGGGCTTTCGCCCTGGCGCGGGAGAGCACCGGCCGGGACCAGTCGGAGGGCTCGCCGCTCGGTGCCGAGCTGGTGGTGAACGGCCAGGTGGCGGAGGGCGCGCTGGGCCTGACCTGGCTGTTCAGCGCCGCCCGGCACGATGCCGGCACCATCAAGGGTCTGGCCCAGGCCTTCGCCGCCGAGCTGGAAGCGCTGGTGGAGCTGTGCTGCGCCCCGGGAGCGGGCGGGCTGACACCGTCGGACGTGCCGCTCGCCGGCCTGACGCAGGCGGAGCTGGGTGCGCTGCCGGTGCCGGCAGGGGAGATCGAGGACCTGTATCCGCTGTCGCCGATGCAGCAGGGCATGCTGTTCCACAGCCTGCAGGTGCCGGAGCTGTATGTGACCCAGATCCGGGTGGATGTGGATGGCCTCGACGCCGGCCGCTTCGCCCGGGCCTGGGAGGCGGCGGTGGAGGCCCACGCGATCCTGCGCACCGGCTTCCTCGGACAGGACGACAAGCCGCTGCAACTGGTGCGGCGTCGGGTGCCGTCGCCGGTCACGGAACTGGACTGGCGCGGCAGGCCGGAGCTGGAGCAGGCCCTGACGGAGCTGGCGGCGTCGGACCGGTCGCGGGGCTTCGACCTGGCCACACCGCCGCTGCTGCGGGTGCTGCTGGTGCGGACGGCTTCGGCGCGGCACCGGCTGATCCTGACCAGCCACCACCTGCTGCTGGACGGCTGGAGCACATCGCGGCTGATCGGCGAGGTGCTGACGCGGTATCACGGCACGACCCCGGCCCTGCCGTCGGGCCGTTACCGGGACTACATCGCCTGGCTGGGCCAGAGGGATCAGGCGGCGGACCAGGGCTTCTGGCGGGAGCGCCTGTCCGGGGTGGAGGAGCCGACGCTGCTGGCCGCGGCGCTGCCGGCGCCGGAGGCGCAACTGGGGCATGACAGCCGAAAGCTGCGGCTGGACGCAGCGGCAACGGAAACCCTGAAAGCCTTCGCGCGTCGCGAGCATGTCACCTTGAACACGGTGGTGCAGGGGGCGTGGGCGCTGCTGCTGTCGCGGATCACCGGGCAGCGCCGGGTGGTGTTCGGGTCGACGGTGTCGGGGCGTCCGGCGGAGCTGCGGGACGCCGAGGCGCTGCTGGGCTTGTTCATCAACACGCTGCCGGTGGCGCCGGCGCTGGACCCGGCGCGGAGCATCGGCGACTGGCTGCGGGATCTGCAGGCGGAGAACGCGGCGCTGCGCGAGCACGAGCACACGCCGCTGTACGAGATCCAGGGCTGGGCCGGGCAGGGCGGACGGTCGCTGTTCGACACGCTGCTGGTGTTCGAGAACTACCCGGTCGACCAGGCGCTGCAGGAGCGCGACGGCAAGGGCCTGCGCTTCGGCGAGGTCTCCAACCTGGAGACTACCAACTACGCCCTGACCCTGACGGTGCAGGCCGGCGGTGATCTGGAGATCGGCTGGAGCTGGCGGCGCGACGGCTTCGACCAGGACCGGATCGAAGGGCTGATGCGGCAGTTCGAGGCGCTGCTGGCAGGGCTCGCCCATGATCCAAGTGCACTCCTGGGCAGCATCGGTCTGCTGACGGCTGATGACGAGGCACGGCTGTCCCGGTGGAACGCGACGGACGTGGCCTATGAGTCCGTCCCAAGCGTGCTGGCGCTGATCGAGCGCCAGGCGCGGGCGACGCCGGAGGCCGAGGCGCTGGTGTTCGGCGCCGAGCGGATGAGCTATGCCGAGCTGGAGCGGCGGACCAACCGGCTGGCACAGGCTCTGGCGGCCCGCGGGGTCGGTCCGGATGTGCTGGTCGGCGTGGCGGCGGAGCGGTCGGTGGAGATGGTGCTGGCGCTGCTCGGCATCGCCAAGGCGGGCGGGGCTTACCTGCCGCTCGACCCCGAGCACCCGCGCGAGCGCCTGGCCGGCACCGTCGCCGAAACCGGGCTGAAGCTGGTGCTGGCCCAGGCGCATCTGCTCGACCGGCTGCCGGATGGCGTCGAGGTGGTGGCGCTGGAAGACTGGGACCTGTCCGAGTATCCGGACCAGGCTCCCGCGGTGGATTGGCATCCGGAGGGGTTGGCCTATTGCATCACGACCTCGGGGTCGACCGGCAAGCCGAAGGCGGTGGGCAACAGCCACAAGGGGCTGCTGAACCGGCTGCAGTGGATGCAGGCGGAGTACGGCATCGGTCCGGGGGACCGGGTGCTGCAGAAGACGCCCTACGGCTTCGACGTGTCGGTGTGGGAGTTCTTCTGGCCGCTGATGACCGGTGCCTGTCTGGTGGTGGCGGAGCCGGGAGCGCATCGCGATCCGGAAGCGCTGGGCCGGGTGATCCGGGATGAGGGGATCACGACGCTGCACTTCGTGCCGTCGATGCTGGGGGCGTTCGCGGCCTCGGGCGAGCTGCCCGGCTGCACCAGCCTGCGCCGGATCCTGTGCAGCGGCGAGGCGCTGCCGCGCGAGCTGCAGGATGAGGTGCTGGGTCAGACCACGGCCGGGCTGCACAACCTGTACGGCCCGACCGAGGCGGCGATCGACGTCACCTTCTGGGCCTGCCGGCCGGAGGAGGGGCAGCGCAGCGTGCCGATCGGGCACGCCATCGCCAACACCCGGATCCATGTGCTGGATGCCGACCTGAACCCGGTGCCGGAGGGTGTGGCCGGAGAGCTGTACATCGCCGGGGTGAACCTGGCTCGGGGCTATCTCGGCCGTCCGGACCTGACGGCGGACCGGTTCGTGCCGGATCCGCAGGGGCCGTCCGGCAGCCGGATGTACCGGTCGGGCGACCTGGTGCGTCGGCGGTCGGACGGGGCGATCGAGTATCTCGGCCGGCTGGACCACCAGGTGAAGCTGCGCGGCCTGCGGATCGAGCTCGGCGAGATCGAGGCGGGCCTGCGAGCCTATCCGGGCGTGCGCGATGCGGTGGTGGTGCTGCGCGACGGGCGCCTGATCGGCTATGTCGCCGGCGAAAGCCAGCCCGACGAGGCCGGGCTGAAGCAGCACCTGTCTGCCTTGGTGCCGGAGTACATGGTGCCGTCGCGCCTGCTGTGGCTGGAGCGGTTGCCGCTTTCTGCCAACGGCAAGCTCGACCGCAAGGCCTTGCCGGATCCGGAGTGGGAGAGCGAGAGCCGGGCCGAGCCCGAAGGCGAGACCGAGCTCGCCATCGCCCGGATCTGGATCGACGTCCTCGGCCTCGCCCATGTTTCCCGCCATGACGACTTCTTCTCCCTCGGCGGGCACTCTCTGGCCGCCATGAAGGTACGGGCGCTGCTGCTGGAGCGGCACGGCCGTGCCCTGCCGATCCGCCATTTCTTCGACCATCCCACCCTCGCCGGGCTGGCCGCCAGCCTGGACCTCGGGCCTGCCGAGCAGCGGCTGGACGACATGGACACGTGGATGAGCGAACTCGAGGACCTGACATGACCGTCGACGCCCAGCAGATCGCCCGCCGCTTCGCCGCGCTGGCGCCGGACCGCCGCCGCGCCTTCCTCGCGAGGCTGGCCGAGCATGGGGTGGATTTCGCGACGCTGCCGATCGTGCCGGTCGAGCGCGGCGGCGACCTGCCGCTGTCCCACGCCCAGCGCGGGCTGTGGCTGACCTGGCAGCGCGACCCGGCGAGCCCGGCCTACACCATGGCCGGCATCCTGTCCCTGTCCGGCGATCTCGATGCCGCGGCGCTGCAGGCCGCCGCCGGCGACCTCGTCGTCCGGCACGAGGCGCTGCGCACCACCTTTGGCATCGACGCCGAGGGCCGGCCGATGCAGCGCTTCCATGCCGAGCTGGCGCCGCCCTTCGCGGTACGCGACCTGCGCGCGGCAGGGGAGAGCGACGCCTTCGCCGAAGCCCTGGCGCGCCAGCCCTTCGATCTCGAAGCCGGGCCGCTGCTACGCTTCGAGCTGCACGCGCTGGGCGACCGCGAGCACCGGCTGGTCCTGGCCCTGCATCACATCGTCGCCGACGGCTGGTCGATCGGGCTGATCATGCGCGACCTCGCCGCCCTTTACGCGGCCCGGCGCGACGGCAAGTCCGCCGGCCTGCCGCCGCTGGCGCTGCACTATGCCGACTACGCCGCCTGGCAGCGCAGCTGGCTGGAGGCGGGGGAAGAGGCGCGCCAGCTCGACGCCTGGAGGGCGGCTCTGGGCGACAGTCACCCGCCGCTCGACCTGCCGTTCGACCGGCCGCGCCCGGCCGAGCGCAGCGACACCGGCGCGGCGCACCATTTCCGGCTGTCCAAGCCGGTCAGCGACGGGCTGCGCGCGCTGGCCCGCGGCCGCAATGCCTCGACCTTCATGGCCATGCTGGCGCTGTTCAAGCTGCTGCTGGCCCGCAACGGCGGCGGCGACGATATCCGCATTAGCGCGCCGCTGGCCCATCGCGGCCGAGCCGAGACCCATCCGATGATCGGCTACTTCACCAATGTCGCGGTGCTGCGCACGGTCATCGATCAGCGCCGGGACTTCGCCGCGCTGCTGGACCAGGTGCGCGAGGGCCTGCTGGCGGCCGAGACCCGGATCGACGTGCCCTTCGACATGGTGGTCGAGGCGCTGGCCCCGCCGCGCCAGGCCGGGGTGCATCCACTGTTCCAGGTGAAATGCACCGAGCAGGCCGACGCGGCGGGCGGCGGCGACTTTGCTGGGTTGGCCATGACGCTGCGCGGCCTCGGCAGCGGCGCCGCGCATTTCGACCTCAGCCTCGACTTCACCGACCGGGCGGAGGGCATCGACATCCTCATCGCCTACACCACCGACGTGTTCGACGCGGCCACGATCGAGCGTCTGGCGGCGGATTTTTCGGTCTTGGCCGAGGCCGCCGTGGCCGCGCCGAAGCGGCGCCTGGCGGATCTCGCGCCGGTTCCGGCGCCGGACTCCGCATTCGGCCCGGCCAGCGCCGAGCCGCCCGCCGATCTGGTTGCGGCCTGGCGGGCGCAGGCGGCGGCGCGGCCGGAAGCGGTCGCGATCCGTCATGAAGAAAGGTCCTGCACCCGCGCCCAACTCGACCAGGCCTCCGACCGGCTGGCACGGCGGCTGGTCGCCCGCGGCGTCCGGCCCGAGGACCGGGTGGCGCTGCAGATGGGGCGCACGCCGGAATGGGTGCTCGGCCTCCTTGGCGTGCTCAAGGCCGGCGCGGCCTATCTGCCGCTTGACCCCGCGGCGCCGGCGGAGCGACGCGCCGAGCTGGTGTCCGACAGTGGTGCCCGCTGGCTGCTGGTCGATGCCGAGACGTCGGACGGCTTCGGCTGCGAGGTGCTGCGCCTGTCGCTGGACGACGAGGCCGACGAGGCGTCGGTGGCGCTGCCCGAGCCGGCGTCCGACCAGGCCGGCTGCCTGATCTACACCTCGGGGTCGACCGGCAAGCCCAAGGGCGTGGTCGTCACCCGCGGCGGCATCGCCGACTACGCCCGCGGCGTGCTGCAGGTCCTCGGCCTGCCAGAGGGCGCTCGGATGGCGATGGTTTCGACCGTCGCCGCCGATCTCGGCAACACCGTGCTGTACGGCGCCCTTTACAGCGGCGGCGAGCTGCATCTGATCGACCCGGCCCGCGCCTTCGACCCCGACCGCTTCGCCGAATACATGGCGGCGCAGCGCATCGAGGTGCTGAAGATCGTGCCGAGCCATCTGCAGGCGCTGCTGCAGGCGCGCCGGCCGCAGGACGCGCTGCCGGCCCATACGCTGGTACTGGGCGGCGAGGCCACCGGCTGGCCGCTGTTGGAGCGGATCCGCGAGCTCGCGCCCGGCTGCCGCATGGTCAACCACTACGGCCCGACCGAGGCCACCGTCGGCGCGCTGTGCCAGCCCGCCGAAAAAGCTTGGCGCGCCGCCGGCACGCTGCCGATCGGCCGGCCCCTGCCGGATGCCGCGGCGCATGTGCTGGACGATCACCTGAACCCGGTGCCGGCCGGGGCGGCAGGGCAGCTCTATCTCGGCGGCCCCGGCGTCGCGCGCGGCTATCTCGGCCGCCCCGACCTGACGGCGGAGCGCTTCGTGCCCGATCCCTTCGGCGCGCCCGGCGCCCGGCTGTACGGCACCGGCGACCGGGTGCGGCGGCTCAACGACGGCAGCCTCGAATTCCTCGGCCGGGCCGACGACCAGGTGAAGATCCGCGGCTACCGGGTCGAGCCGGGCGAGGTGGCGACGGCGCTGCGCGGCCTCGACGGCATCGCCGACGCCGCCGTGGTGGCGCTGCCGGCGGAGGATGGCCGGCTGCAGCTCGTCGCCTATGTCGCGGCGCCGGCCGGCACGGATCTGGAGGCGGTGAAGGCGCGGCTCGGCGCTCGGCTGCCGGACTACATGGTGCCGACCGCCTGGGTGCGGCTCGACGCCCTGCCGGTCACCGCCAACGGCAAGCTCGACCGCAAGGCGCTGCCGGCGCCCGAGGCGGCGAAGCCGGCCGGCGACCCGCCGCGCGGCGAGACCGAGCAGGCGCTGGCCGCCCTGTGGGCCGGCCTGCTGGGCACCGATGCGATCGGCCGGGACGACAACTTCTTCGCCCTCGGCGGCGATTCGATCCTCAGCCTCAAGCTGCTGGCCCGGATCCGCAAGCAGGGGTTCGGGCAGGCGCTGACCCTGGCCGATATTCTCAATGCTCGCAGCCTGGCAGACCTCGCAGCCCGGATCGCGCCGCAACCGCCGCCGGGACCGGAGGTGGTGCATCTCCAACGCGGTGGCGCCGGCGTGCCGCTCTACTGCCTGCCGGGCCTGATCGTGAACTCGACCGAGTTCGCCTCGATGGTCGCGGCGCTGGGCGGCGACCGCCCGGTCACCGGCTTCGTCAGCCACGTCTACACTCAGCAGCGCTGGCGCGGCTACGACATGGCCGCCCTGGCCGAGGAGTTCGCCGCCCATATCGAGCGCACCGCGGGCGGGCGCTGCGCCCTGCTCGGCTGGTCCTCCGGCGGCGACCTGGCCTTCGAGACCGCGCATCGCCTGAAGGGGCGGGTGAACGTCGAATTCCTCGGCTTGGTCGACGTCTTCGAATCCGTCGATTTCCGCACCGACCGGCGGCCGGCGCCGGAGGCGCGGCAGCGGGCGGCGGCCCTGCTGGAGCAGTGGCTCGGCCGCTCGGCCATGGCGGCGCAATGGCGATCCCTGTTCGCGCTGATGGATGAGAGCGAGCGGGTGGCGCTGGGCGAGCATGTCCTGGCACACGCCGACGGCTTGCCGGTGGATGGGCCCGACCTGACCTCTCGTGAATTCGAGCTGTGGGCGATGCTGGACAAGCGGCTGCGCGCCGCGCGCTACCAGTACCGGCCGCTCGACCTGCCGGTCCATGTCTGGCAGGCGGAGGGTTCGCTGAGCCGGCCGGAGCGGCTGCGCGACTGGAGCCTGCTGGCGCCGGTGGCAGCACTGGCCCGGGTGCCGGGCGCCACCCATCTCGACATCATCCACGCCCCGGACTTCCAGTCGGGCGTCCGGGACGCGCTGCGCCGGGTCGATGCCGTCCCGGCGGTGGCGGCGCAGTAGGGCCGCCGGCCCTGCCGGTCAGTGGGGGTAGCTGATCGGCGGGCCGCCAGCCGGGTTGGGCAGGACACCCATCGGGATGCCGTAGATCGCCTGCAGCCGCTCCGGCTGCAGGATGGCGTCCGGCGCGCCGCGGGCGATCAGCCGGCCGGAATGCAGCGCCACGATGTCGTCGCAGAACCGCGCCGCCATGTTGATGTCGTGCAGCACCACGATGACGCCCAGCCCCTTGCTGCGGCTCAGCCGCTGCACCAGCGCCAGCACATCGACCTGATGAGCGATATCGAGGGCGGAGATCGGCTCGTCCAGCAGCAGGCAGGCGGCGTCCTGCGCCACCAGCATGGCCAGCCAGGCGCGCTGCCGCTCGCCGCCCGACAGGGTCTCGACCAGTCGGTCGGCGAAGGGGGCGATGTCGGTCAGCGCCATCGCCTCCTCGACCTTCTGCCGGTCGGTGGCGCCGAAGCGGCCGAGCGCGCCGTGCCAGGGATAGCGCCCGAGCGCCACCAGCTCGCGCACCAAGAGGCCCGAGGCCGGCGGCGTCTGCTGCGGCAGATAGGCGACCCGGCGGGCGAAGGCGCGGTCGGCCCAATCCCGCAGCGGCCGGCCCTCGAAGCGGACCGTGCCGGCGCTCGGCGGCTGCTGCCGCGCCAGCAGCTTCAGCAGCGTCGACTTGCCGGAGCCGTTATGGCCGATCAGCCCGGTGACCCGGTGCGGCGCCAGTGCGAGGTCCAGCGGCTGCAGCAGGGTGCGGTCGGCGACGGCGAAGGCCGCCTGCGACAGCTCGAACATCGCCGGGGCGGCATCGGTCTCGGCTGCACGAGCGGGGGCGGTGTGGTTCATGCCGTTTTCGCTTTCACCAGCGGGCAGGTCGAGCACAGATCCAGGCTGGGGATCAGGTAGCGAATGCAGCAGACGCGCCGCAGCCGCTTCCGTTCGCCGTCGCGCTCGACATAGCGCACCGGCTCGAACAGCGGGTTGGCGCGCCGGCCGGGCCAGTCGCGGCTGGCCATCAGGGCGCGGGCCTGGGCCGGGCCGGGGCCGCGCGCCATGCCGGACGCCTCGATCTGCCGCAGCAGGTTCTCGAACAGGTTGCCGACATTGCTCCACAGCACCTTCGCGGTGGCGCCGCTCTGCGCCGCCAGCGCCCGGATGAGCGGCTCGATGTGGCCGTCGACCAGCGGACCGAAGCGCTCGAAGCCGTCGGCGGGGGCGGTACGACCACCGCCATGCGGCAGCTTGAACGCCATCGTCTGCCCGTCCGGCGCCACGATCACCTCGACCTCGTCGAGACCGGTCGGCAGCCCGTGCTCCAGCAGCAGGCTGGCCGCCACCACCGGGGTCAGCAGTATCCAGAAATGCCATTTCGCCCATTGCGAGGCCACCGCCCGCGGCTCGGGCTGGTCGTAGCGCCGGGCGAAGCGCTCCAGGATCGGGCCCAGCACGGCGGGGTCCAGCAGGTCCGATCCCGGTATTCCCGGGCGCGGGTCGTCGGCCAGCACCAGCCGGTCGGCGAAATCGGCCAGCGGACCGATGAAGATCGGGGCAATAGAGTCGATCATCGCCGTTGCATCAGCCAGATGAAATACGTGCCGCCGACGAAGGTCGCAACCAGCCCGGCGGGCACCTGCCAGGGAAAGGCGACGGTGCGCCCCAGCCAGTCGGCCACCACCATCAGCCCGGCGCCGAGCAGCCCGGCCGCCAGGACCTGCGGCGTCGGCCGGCGAATGCCGAGCAGGCGGACCATGTGCGGCGCCATCAGCCCGACGAAGCTCAAGGGACCGACCGTCAGCGTCGCCCCGGCCGTCAGCGCCGAGGTTAGCAGCAGCAGGGCGACGCGGCTGCGGCTCAGCGACACGCCGAGCGCCCGGCCGGTGGCGGCGCCGAGCGGCAGGATGGTCAGCCAGCGCCCGGCCAGCGGCAGGATCAGCGCCGCGGCCAAGGCCAGGCCGCAGGTGATTGCGGCGTCCCGGGCGGAGACGCCGTAGGTCGATCCGGACAGCCAGCCGAGCAGCAGCGCGGTGCGCGGATCGCCGCTGAACAGCAGCGCGATCATGAAGGCGCCGGCGACGGTGGTCAGCGCCGTGCCGGCCAGCAGCATGTGCTCGGAGGAGAAGGCCGATCGCCGGCCGAGAGACAGGACCGCCAGCAGCGCTGCCATGGCGCCGAGCCCGGCCACCCCGGTCAGGGCCAGCCGGTCCAGCCCGGGCAAGGCGATCGCGGCAAGGATCAGCGCCAGGGCGGCGCCGGAGGAAACGCCGAGCAGCTCCGGGCTGGCCATGGCGTTGCCGGTCAGGCGCTGCAGCACCACGCCGGCGGTCGCAAGCATGAAGCCGGCGCCCAGCGCCGCGGCGACGCGCGGCGCCCGCCAGGGCAGCAGCAGGTCGAGCTCGCCGCCCAGGCTCCAGCGCCAGCCCTCCGGCGCACGGCCCAGCGCCAGCGCCGCCCAGACGACCAGGCCGAGCAGCAGCAGCGCGCCGGCGACCCAGGGCCAGGGATGCCGGCGGCGATGATCGGCGGAGACGGCGGGGCGGTCCGGCCGCGCCTCGCCTGCTGCCGGCCGCAGTCGGCGCAGTAGCCACAGCAGCAGCGGCGCGCCGAGAAGGGCGGTGACGGCGCCGGTCGGCACAGCGCCGCTCGCGTCGACGAACTGCACCAGCTGGTCGGTCAGCGCCAGCAGCCCGGCCGAGACCGCGGGCCCCGATACCAGCCGGTCGCGGAAGCGGCGGGCGCCGGCGAGACGGGCGATCGCCGGCCCGGCCAGGCCGATGAAGCCGATCGGCCCGATCAGGGCGGCGACCGAGGCGCTCAGCAGCACCGCCACCGCGATCGCCGCAAGACGCGCCGCCTCCGGCGACAGGCCGAGGCCGCGGGCGCCGTCTTCGTCGAGGTCGAGCAGCGTCAGCGGCCGCAGCATCACCGCGCCGGCCAGCGCGGCCAGGGCCAGGCGCGGCACCAGGGCCAGCGCCACGTCCCAGCTGTTCTGGTTCAGCGACCCGCCCTGGGACACGAACAGGTCGGTCAGCGCCTGATGGTTGAACAGCACCAGCATCTTGCTGCCGGCGTCGAGATAGAAGGTGACGACCAGCCCGGCCAGGATCACGGCAATCGGCGCCAGCTTCTGGCGCCAGCTCAGCAGCAGGATCAGGGCCATCGCCGCGGCGCTGCCCAGCAGGGCCACCGCCTCCTGCCCGGCGTCGAGCAGCGCCGGCGCCGACAGGCTGGCGCCGATCAGCGCCAGCCTGGCGCCGGCGAAGACGCCCAGCGTCCCGGCCTCGGCCAGCGGGTTGCGCAGCGCCTGCTGGAACAGCACGCCGGCAAGGCCGAGCGCGGCGCCGCCCAGCAGCCCCACGGCCAGGCGCGGCAGCAGGCTGTACTGCGCCAGCATCTGGCGCATGTCGGCCGGGTCGGGGGCGGTCAGGGCCTGGTGCCACTCCGCCGCCGGCAGCAGCGCCCGCAGATGGTGCAGGAACAGGGCCAGGGCGGCGGCGATCAGCAGCGCCGCCAGCAGGGCCGGGCGGCTGGCCGTGGCTGGCCGGGGCAGGGCGAGGTCAGCCATTCGCGGTGCCGTGCGCCGGCAACACCCGGGCGAGCTGCTGCGCGAAGCGGGTGGCGGAGAACACGCCGCCATTCGGATAGACCACCGGCATCTCGATCACCCGGCCCTGGCGCACCGCCGGCAGCGCGGCCCAGAGCGGGCTGGCGGCGAGCTGCCGCAGGGCGCGCTCGGTCTCGGCGCCGCGGTTGAAATGGATCAGCCGGGCCTCGGCATTGCCGGCCAGCTGCTCGATGCCGATCGAGACGGTGCCCCAGACATTGGTCCGCCCGGTCCAGGCGTTGCGCAGGCCGAGGCGGGACAGCACGTCGCCGATCATGCCGTTGCCGCCGAAGATCGCGGCGTGGCGCCCATCCTCGTTGAAGCGGACGACATAGACCGGCCGGTCGGTCCAGGGCGCGAGTATCTGCCGGGCTTCGGCCAGGGCGGCATCGGCGCGGTCGGACCAGGCCTTGGCTTCGGCGTCTCGGCCGGTCAGCGCCGCCGCCTGCAGCAGCAGGTCCCGGGCATGGTCCAGCGCCGGCTTCCGGGTCGAGAAGGTCGGCAGCCAGGCGACCGGGGCGATGCGTTCGAGATCGGCCTGGCCGACCTCGGCCCAGGACGGGGCCAGGATCAGGTCGGGCCGCAGCTGCTGCAGCAGCTCGAGATTGGGCTCCTGCAGCGGGCCCAGATCCGGCACGCCATCCGGCAGCGCCGGCTCGGCCACCAGCCGGTCATAAAGCGGGATGTTGCCGACCGCGGCCGGCGTGACGCCGAGCGTCAGCAGCGTCTCGGTCAGCAGCAGGTCGAGGCACGAGACCCGGCGCGCGAGGGGTTCGGAAACCTGCGCGCGCACCTCCGCCGGACCTGCCAGAGCCAGGCTGATCCCGCCGAGGAGCGCGCGCCGGGTGAGCATCAAAGGATCACCACTTGTAGCCCAGCGTGGCCGACACGGTGAGGGGCTCGCCGTAGCGGCAGCCGCCGATGTCGACGCAGGTGATATATTCCTGATCGAACAGGTTCTTGGCGTTGAGCTGCAGCGTGGTTCCCGTCAGGCGTTCGTCGAGCGCGCCGAAGTCATAGGCGATCATGGCGTCCACCAGCGTGCGGCCCGGCACGTCCTCACGGACCTTCCCGCCGCGGTCATTGCCGCTGGTATAGAACCCCGGAATGTTGGTGGAGCTCAGATACTGCAACCCGGCACCGATCGTCAGGCCCTTGAGACCGAGGTCGTCGAGCTTGTAGTCGGCCCAGATCGCGGCATTGTGATACGGGACCAGGGCCAGACGCTCGTCCTTCAGTGCGCCTTCGAGGTTGCGCGCATCGGTATAGCTGTAGGCGGCGACGAGGTTGAGGTTGCCGATGCTGGCGCGGGCCTCCAGCTCGATGCCCTGCGACCGCACCTTGCCGGTCTGGATCGAGAACAGGTTGTTCTCCGGATCCGTCATCAGGACGTGGTCCTGATCGATCCGGTAGATGGCGCCGCTGATCAGGAAGTTTTCGCCCGCCGGCTGGTAGCGCAGCCCGACCTCGTATTGATTGGCCTTGCTCGGCTCGAACTGCGTTCCGTCGGCGCTGACGCCGGCGTTCAGTGCGGTCGGGTCGAAGGACTGGCTGAAGCTGGCATAGGGCGCGAGGCCGTTATCGAAGAGATAGAGCAGGCCGACGCGGCCGGTGAAGGCGCTGTCCGCCCGGTTCTGCTTCCGCTCGATGCCGAGAGCGTCGAGCGTCGCCTGGTTGCGGTAGCTGTTGTTGTAGGCGTCGGCCCAGTCGTAGCGGCCGCCGAGCACCAGGATCAGCTTGTCGTAGATCTTCATCTGGTCCTGGAAATAGACGCCGATCTGCGAGCCTGAGTTCTTGAAGCCGGTGTTGTTGCTGTTGACGGTGACGGTCGCGTCATAGATCGGGTCGAAGATATCGTTGAGCGGAGCGACCGAGCCGCCGAGGCGGTTGGTGTCATAGCTGACGCCGTAGGTGTTGATTCCGGCCAGCAGCGTGTGCTGGACCGGCCCGGTCTCGACCTTGGCCTCCATCGAGGTGTCGGTGGTGAACCCGGTCGACAGCTCGTCGCGGTTGATCACGCCCCGGGTCAGGGAGTTGTCGGGCCTGAGCGTCCCGTAGCTCAGATAGTTCCAGTCCACTTCGGCATGGTAGTAGCGAAGCGAGTTGCGCAGGATCAGGCTGTCGTTAAATTTGTGCTCGAGCTGGTACCCGAGCGTGTAGCTCTCGCTATAGTACTTGTCGTAGCCCTGCTGGCCGATGAACAGGTCGCGCGGGATCTTGCCTTCGCGCAGCTCGGTGAAGGGCATCGGCGGCGCGAAGCGGGTGTAGATCTGCTGATAATCGCTCAGGAAGGTGATGGTGGTCGCGTCCGAAGGCCGGAAGGTGAAGGCCGGGGCGATGTACAGCTTGTCGTCCGGGACGTGATCGACCCAGTTGCCGGAATCGCGCCACAGGCCGGTCAGCCGGTAGGACAGCTTGCCGTTGTCGTCGATCGGGCCGCCCGTATCGCCGGAGAACTGGGTCCGGCCGTAGCTGCCGTATTCCGCGTTCAGCTCGTGGAACGGCGTGTCGGTCGGCCGCTTGCTGATGGCGTTGACCACGCCGCCGGGGGTCAGTTGGCCGTACAGGACGGAGGAGGGGCCGCGCAGCACCTCGACGCGCTCCAGCCCGTAGGGCTCCTGGTTGCCGTCATAGACGTTGGACTGCAGCCGCAGGCCGTCGCGCAGCATGCCGGATCCGCCGGTGGACACGTTGAAGCCGCGGATCATGAAGTCGTCGTTCATCCGGCTGTAGGCGCCGGACTGGAAGGTGATGCCAGGGGTATAGGTCAGTGCCTGGGACAGGGTCTCCGCATTCGTCGCCGTGATCTGGTCGCGGGTCACCACCGAGATCGACTGCGGCGTCTCGATCAGCGGCGTGTTCGTCTTGGTGGCGCTGAGACCGGTGTTGGCGACGAAGCCCTGCACCGGCCCTGTCGGGTCGTCGCCCTGGCCGGTGACGACGATCGGCGCCAGGACGACGCCGTCTCCGGCATCCTGCGTCTGCGGCTGTGCCGGCGGCTGAACTTGCGTCTGCGCCATCGCGAACGTCCCGACCGATCCGCCGGCCGCGACGAGAATGGTTGTCGTTAGCAACTTCCGCACGCGATCGCGCGCGCCGTATCCAGCACCCATGCCACCCCATCCTTCTTATTCGGAACCGCGGGGCACCGGCGGCCTGCGCCGTGCCCGTCCTCGAATGCCGGGTGCTCAATTATCAAGAATAATAATGACTCGCAATCTCAATTCGCGGGGATTTTCATCGAACTTCACGGATCGGGCGGGCCGTGCCGGCCGTTATGCCTTGTTGAGCCGGTCTAGGATGGTCTGGGCCTGGTCAAGGTGGCGCTTGACGATGGGCACCAGCTGGGTCGCGATCGCCTTCAGCGCCGGGTTGGCGCCGAAGCTGCTGTAGTCCTGCTGCAGCTTCAGCGCCGCGGTGTGGGCTTCCACCTGGGTCCGCATGTACAGCCGGTCGAAATCCTGCTCGGTAGCGTTGGCCAGATCCTGCAGCCGCTGATCGTGCGGGGCGTCCACGCTCGTCGGCAGGGCGATCGCGACATTCTGCCCCTTGGCCGCCTCCGCCAGCTGTTCGCCGGCCTTGGTGTGGTCGTCGATCATCATCCGGGCGAAGCTGCGGACCTCGTCGGAGGACGCCTTCTGCAACGCCGCCTGGGCGGCTGAGACCTCGAACAGGTCGCTGATCGCGCTCCGCTCGACATAGCCGGCGGCATCGGTCTGCGCCGGCTGCGCGGCGGCGCTCTGCGCCGATGCGGTCGGGACCGTCGCGAGGCAGGTCAGGGCGGCGAAGGCCGCAACCGCCAGGAGGCGTCTCATGGTCGGCTCCGTGCTGGAGACAGGCAGGCTCGCTTTTTCAACGAGACGCCCGGATCGCCGGTTCCGACGCCATCGGCACCGCGTCGACGCGGATCTCGGCGATCAGCGGCAGATGGTCCGAGACGTGCCGGCCCTCCGGGTCGACCCAGCTGCGCTGCAGGGCGTGGTGCGGTCGGCAATACACCCGGTCCAGTGTCAGCATGGGGCAGCGGGCCGGATAGGTGCGCTGCGGCGTCCGGCCCGGCAGCACCTCGGCCAGCGACCGCCGGACGGCACCGTTCCAGGTCCAGTCGTTGAAATCGCCGAGCATCACCGAGGTCCGCGCCGCGCTGTCGGCGATCCGGGCCAGCATCGCCGCCTGGCGCCGCCGCTCGGCGAAGGCGAGGCCGAGATGCACCGAGGCGAGGTGCAGCGGACCGCCTGGGGTTGAGACCATGGTCTCGATGGCGCAGCGCGGCTCCCGCTGGGAATGAGTCAGGTCGTGCAGCTGGATGGCGGACAGGGGCCAGCGGCTGATCAGCAGGTGCCCGTAATGTCCGTCCGGCGCGATGATGGTCCGCGCCGCGGCGGTGTGGTTGCCGAGCGCCGTAGCCAGCTGGGCGAAGGGCGAATCCGGGCCGGTGCCGCGGCCGCGCGAATCCACCTCCTGCAGGGCGACGATATCGGGCTCGTGCCGCTGCACCAGGGCGATCACCCGGTCCAGGTCGTAGCGGCCGTCCGGTCCCAGGCCGGCATGGATGTTCCAGGTCAGCAGGCGAAGCGGCGCGTCGGTCACGACCGGGAACGTCGCCTCCGGCTGACCAGCGCCTGCAGCCCGATCGACAGCGCGATCCAGGCGGCGATCACCGCCAGCAGGATGCCGATCTGTGCCGGCGACGGGTCGTTCAGGATCGACAGCAGGCGGTCGCCCAGCGTCGACAGCACCAGCAGCCCCGGCGCCAGCCCGATGGCCGTTCCCAGGACGAAGTCGAGGATCGGGATCCGCGCCGCGCCGGCCACCAGGTTGACCAGGGTGAAGGGTGCGATCGGGACCAGCCGGATGGTGGCCACCGCGACGATGCCGCGGCGGGCGATGCCGTCGCGGATCCGGTGCAGCCGCGGCCCCATCACGGCGCGCAGGGCATTCTCCCCGGCCAGCAGGCCGACCAGATAGCCCGCGAGCGCGCTGGCCAGCGCGCCGGCCCCGGCATAGGCCAGCCCCGGCCAGGCGCCGTAGGCGGCGGCGGTGGCGGCGATCAGCACCGTCACCGGGAACATCACCATGCCGCCCAGCACGAAGGCGGCGACGACCAGCGGCAAGGCCCAGCCGGTGCCGGCCAGGCCGTGCAGCGACTGCTGCAGCCGCTCCGGCTGGGCCCAGCCGGCGAGGTCGGTGGTGCCCCAGGCCAGCGCCAGCAGCAGGGCCGCGACGACGATCGGGGCGATACGCAGCAGGCCGCGCCAGCGCGCCTTGACCGAAGCCAGGGCGCGCTCGACCAGGCCGGTCGCCGGCAGCGGATGGTGGGGATCGGCGAAGGTGGCGAGGCTCCATCCCTGTTCGGTCGTCCCCTGCTCGGCCGTGAGCGGCCGGTCGTCGTCCACGCGCAGCAGGCGGCGCTCTTCGCCGTCGGTGCCCTCGATGGCGGCGAGCAGCGACCCGGCCGTGCGGATCCGCCGCTCCAGTTCCGTCGGCTCGACCCCGCAATGTTCGCCGAGCAGCCGGGCGCGGACCGCCCGAATGACCTGGCGCTCCGTCGCGTTCATGGCCTCGATGGTCAGGTCGCATTCGCTGTCGACGGCCATCGATCGGTTGCACAGATTGGCGGAGCCGATCCGCAGCAGCCGATCGTCGACGATCATCAGCTTGGAATGGACCATGATGTCGGCGGTCGCGCCGTCTTGGCCGGCCTGGGGATGCAGCAGCCGGACGCGGTCGGCGACGCCGGCGGCGCGCAGGATTTCCATGAACCGGATGCGGCCCGCCGCCATGGCGCGGTGTTCGACCCAGTTGTGATGGATCCGTGGCGCCGTCAGCACCGCCTGCAGCGCCGGCACCTCCCGCATCCGGCGGGCCAGGCGCTCGGCGATGCGGGCGCAGGTCAGGAACTGGTTCTCGATGTAGATCGTCTCCCGCGCCGCGTCGATCATGTCCGCGAACAGGGCCTCGATCTCGCGCACCTCGCCTTCGCCGGGATAGAGCGGCAGGGTGCGCGAGATGCCGACGGCGACGTCGCGGAAATCGACCTCCAGATCCTCGGGCCAGGGCACGGACCGGGCGGCGACGGCGGGCAGGGCCTCGCAGCCGGCGCGCTGCCAGCGCCAGCGGGCCAGGTCGCCCAGGGCCCGGGCTGCCGGGCCGTCGACCGCCATCTGTACGTCGTGGAAGGGCGGGTAGGGGACACCGGCCGGGTCGCTGCGGGCGGGCGCCTCCGGCCGGTGTTCGGACGTGTCCCAGCGCCGGACGGTCAGGTCCAGCCCGCCGACGAAGGCGACCGCATCGTCGATCACCACGATCTTCTGGTGGTGCGAGGAGCCGACCGGGATCTCGTCGTCCAGGCACAGCTCGATCTGCGGCGGCGTGCTCCATTGCAGCGCGAGCAGCGGCAGCGGCTCCCGCTCCAGCGCGTAGAAGAGCGAGTAGTTCCACAGCAGCAGCTTGACCGACAGCTCCGGCCGGTCGCGGACCAGGGCGCAGAGGAAATCGCCCAAGGTCGGCGGCAGCCCGTCCGCCGGCTGGCCCTCGGGCCCGACCAGCCGCGTGCGGCTATCGATGTCCCAGCCGATCACCACGATACTGTGCTTCGCCTGCCGCATCGCCGAGCGCAGCGCCCCGAAATAGGCGGCGGCGTCGACCAGCACCGCGGCGCGGTGCGCGCGCTCGATCCGCCACACGTTCCGCCGCGGCCGCAGCACGGAGGTTCGTTCTGCTTCATCCTCGACGGCGGCGCTCCGAATGACCCTCACGATGCGGATCCCTCGCTTTATGTCCTGTCCAGTCAACGCGCGAGGAGGGAAAATGTCGCCGCCGACGGGCTTGCCGCGGAAACGGCGGCCGTCTAGGAGAAGCGGCATTGCCGCCCGGAGACGAACCGCCATGAGCCTGCTGACCGACGGTGCCGCCGCCACCTGGGGCATCGCCGCGCTGGCGACCGGCGGCGTGATCCTGCGGCCCTGGCGCCTGCCCGAGGCGATCTGGGCGGCGGTCGGCGCCGTGGCGCTGGTCGGGTTCGGCCTGCTGTCCATCCCCGATGCGCTGGCGGCGATCGGCAAGGGCGCCGACGTCTACCTGTTCCTGATCGGCATGATGCTGCTGGCCGAGCTGGCAAGGACCGAGGGGCTGTTCGACTGGGCGGCGGCGATCGCGGCACGGAAGGCGCGCGGATCGGCCAGCCGGCTGTTCAGCCTGACCTATGTCGTCGGCATCGTCGTCACCGTGTTCCTGTCGAACGACGCCACCGCCGTGGTGCTGACGCCGGCGGTCTACGCCGTGGCGCGAGCGGCCGGGGCGGCGCCGCTGCCCTACCTGTTCATCTGCGCCTTCATCGCCAACGCCGCCAGCTTCGCGCTGCCGATCTCGAACCCGGCCAATCTGGTGGTGTTCGGCAGCCAGATGCCGCCGCTGCTGACCTGGCTGTCCTGGTTCGCCCTGCCGTCGGCACTGGCGATCGGCGCCACCTTCGTCGCGCTGCGCCTGACCCAGGCCAAGGCGCTGCGGGCGCCGATCGCGACCGAGGTGACGGTGCCGGCGCTGCCGCCGGGCGGCCATATGGCGGCCTGGGGCCTCGGCGTCACCGCCGTGGTGCTGCTGCTGGCCTCGGGCTTCGGGCTCGATCTCGGCCTGCCGACGGCGCTGGCCGGCGTCCTCACCACCGCTGCCGTGCTGCTGCACCGCCGGGCCGCGCCCTGGGGGCTGCTGCGCCGCATCTCCTGGGAGGTGCTGCCGCTGGTCGCCGGGCTGTTCGTGCTGGTCGAGGGGCTGGATCGCACCGGCGTGGTCCATCTCCTCGCCGCGACGCTGCAGGACGCCGCCGCCCGCTCGGTCGACGGCGCCGCCTGGGGCACCGGCGCGATCGTGGCGGTCGCGACCAACCTGATGAACAACCTGCCGGCTGGACTGGTCGTGCAGTCGACGCTCGGCCAGGCACCGATGCCGCCGCAGATCGCCGGCGCGGCGCTGATCGCCATCGATCTCGGCCCGAACCTGTCGGTTACCGGGTCGCTGGCCACCATCCTCTGGCTGGTGGCCCTGCGCCGCGAGGGGATCGAGGTCGGGGCGCTGCAGTTCCTGCGCCTCGGCCTTGTGGTGATGCCCCCCGCGCTGCTGCTGGCGCTGGCCGGGTTCCTGCTGCCCTGGTGAGCGGCGGCACGGCTTACGCCGTGCGCACCCAGACCAGCATCTCGCCCGGATCGCGGTTGTCCCAGGCGTAGTAGGGCACGGCCCTGATCCGCACCAGGCGCTCCGCCGGCGGCTCGGTGCGGTACAGCGCGTCGCCCCAATCCGCCGGCGACCCGGCCCGGGCCTCGCCCTCCAGCGTCACCACCCCGCCCAAGAGGCCGGGCTCCTCGCGCGCGGTCAGGGCCGCATCCGCCGGCAGCACCACGCTGTTCAGCGGCACGCCATGGTCGATGCCCTCCAGGCAATAGACCAGCGGCCCGCGCCGGATCGCGGCCCGGCCGGCATCGTGGCGGATCTCCGGATGGGCGTGGATCCGCTCGACCGCCAGTTCCAGGTCCAGCCGCACCGTGTCGCCGGCCGCCCAGCGCCGGGTGATCGCGGCATAGCCGTTGCGGGTGATGGCGGCCAGGTTCTGCGGCTCGCCATTCACCGACAGCGTCGCCTTCCGGCACCAGCCGGGAATGCGCAGATGCAGGGTGAAGCTGGCCGGCGCCTCCGGCTCGACCGTCAGGGCGATGGCGCCGTCCCACGGGTAGCGCGTTTCCTGCGCCAGCCGCACCTTGCCGCCGGCGACGTCCAGCGTGGCGGTGCTGTCGCCATAGAGATGGACCGCGATGCCGTCCTCCGACTGGCCGTACATGTAGCTGCCGATCGAGGCGGTCAGCCGGGCGATGTTGGGCGGGCAGCAGGGGCAGCGGTGCCAAGTCCAACGATGGTGGCCGCCGCGGCTCTCCAGCGGGTTCTCGTAGAAGAAGGTGGCACCGTCCAGCGACAGGCCTGAGGAGGCGCCGTTGTACAGCGCCAGCTCCATCATGTCGGCGTAGCGGGCATCGGGGCCGAGGCCGAGCATCCGGCCGGCCCAGAACACCAGCCCGACCGCGGCGCAGGTCTCGGCATAGGCGCTCTCGTTCGGCAGGTCGTAATCGGCGGTGAAGCCCTCATTGTCGGCGGAGGGGCCGAGCCCGCCGGTGACATAGAGGCGCTTGCTGGTCAGGTCGCGCCACAGCCGCTCAAGCGCCAGGCGCAGGCCGTCGTCGCCATACTCCATCGCGATGTCGGCCATGCCGCTGTACAGGTACATGGCGCGGACGGCGTGGCCGACGACCTTGTCCTGCTCGCGCACCGGCAGATGCGACTGGTTGTATTCGTAGGTCTTGAATATGTAGTCCTGCGGGTCGCGGCCCTGCTCGCGCGCCTCGGCGTCGTAGAAATGCGGCTGCCGGCCGCGCTCGTCGATGAAGTATTTGGCCAGGTCCATATATGTCTGCTGGCCGGTGACGCGGGCCAGCTTGACCAGCGCCAGCTCGATCTCCTCATGGCCGCAATAGCCGGGCTTCTGCCCGTCGCCGGTGCCGAGCACCGTGGCGACGTGGTCCATGAAGCGGCACATGATGTCCAGCAGCTGGCGCTTGCCGGTGGCCTGGTAATAGGCGACGGCGCCCTCGATCAGGTGCCCGGCGCAGTACAGCTCGTGGCAGTCGCGCAGATTGGTCCAGCGCAGCCCCGGCTGGATCCGCTGGTACCAGCTGCTGAGATAGCCGTCCGGTTGCTGCAGCCGGCCGTACAGCGCGATGACGTGGTCGACCTTGCGCTCCAGCTCCGGGTTCGGGGTGCGCTGCAGGCAATAGGCCGCGGTCTCGATCACCTTGCCGAAATCGGAATCCCAGAACATCTGGGCCGTCACCAGCCCGCCATGGAACGGGATCTTCACCCCCGGCGAGGGCGCGTCGGGATCGATCTGCTGCAGCATCCCGGCCTCTTCGCAGCGCTGGTACAGCGTGTCCGCGGTCCTGGCGCAGACGGCGTCGATGCGGGCGCCCCAGAAGCCGCGGACTTCGACCTGCGGCACGGCGGGCGGGCGGAAGCGCGCGCGGGGCGCAATCTCGGCGGCGGGGGCGAGGGTCATCCGGAACTCCATTGATCGATCGGTCGGTCAGGGAATGCCCGCGCCTACTTCACCGCGCCAGCCGTCAGGCCGCGGATGTAGAAGCGTTGCAGGGCGAGGAACAGGATCAGGCAGGGGATCATCATCACGGTGACGCCGGCCTGCACCGCGCCCCAGTTCACGGCGCCGAAGCGGCCGGAGCGGACGGCGGTCATCAGGATCGGCAGGGTGAACTTGTCCTGGTCGGTCAGCAGGATCAGCGCCGCCAGGAACTCGTTCCAGGCGGCCAGGAAGGCGAACAGCGCCACGGTGACGATGCCGGGGAACACCAGCGGCAGCATCACCCGGGCCAGCAGCTGCAGGCTGCCGGCGCCGTCGATCCGCGCCGCCTCCTCGATCTCGCGCGGCACCGCATCGAAGGCGTTGCGCATCATGAAGATCGAGAAGGGCAGCTGCAGCGTGACGTAGACCAGCACCAGCCCGGCCAGCGTGTTCTGCAGCCCCAGCTTGGACAGCAGCAGGAACAGCGGCGTCAGGATCGACTGGAACGGGATCATGATCGTGGCGATGACCAGCACGAACAGCGCGTTCTTCAGCGGGAAGCGGAAGCGCGAGAAGCCATAGCCGCCGAGCAGGCTGACGATCGAGGTGATGGCGGCGGTGGCCAGGGCGACGGTCAGGCTGTTGCCGGCATAGTGGCCGACGCCGGCGCCGAAGGCGTCGAGTGCCTTGTAGCTGTCGGTGCTCCAGCCCGCGCTGGGCCAGGGCGGCAGCGGCGGCAGGTTGGCCTCCGACGCCGGCTTGAGGCTGGCCAGCATGGTCCAGGCGATCGGCGCCATGAACAGCAGCGCCGCGATCAGCGCCGCCGCCTGCAGCAGGAAGCCGGGGGCGGCCCGGCGCAGCGGCATGGTGGCGCTCATGACTCGCCCTCCGGATGGCGCAGCAGGCGCAGCTGGATGACGCTGAGGACCAGCAGGATGGCGAGCAGCACCATCGACAGCGCCGCGCCATAGCCCAGGCGGAACGAGACGAAGGACTGGTTGAAGATCCAGTAGACGGCGGTGACGGTCTGGTTGCGCGGGCCGCCGCCGAGGATGATGTAGAACTGGTCGAAGGCCAGCATCGAGCCGGTGACCGACAGGATCAGCGCCAGCGCGATGGTCCGCCGCATCAGCGGCAGGGTGATGCGCCGGAACCGGGCCCAGGGGCCGGCGCCGTCGATCTTCGCCGCCTCGAGATAGTCGGCCGGGATGCTCTGCAGCCCGGTCATCAGGATCACCATGGTGAAGCCGGCGACCTTCCACACCACCATGGCGATGATCGACCAGAAGGCCGGGTCGAAATCGGCCAGCAGGTTGACCCTGGCCTCGGTGAGGCCCAGCACCGCCGCCGCCGGGCTGAACAGCCCGGCATCGACGTTCAGCAGCCAGGCCCACAGCAGGCTGGCCGAGGCGAAGCCGACCACGACCGGCAGGAAATAGGCGGTGCGGTAGAAGCCGCCGAACGGCCGCGGCTTCTCCACGAACAGCGCCAGCGGGAAGGCGGCGGCAAAGATCGCGACGGTGACGACGACGGTGTACAGCGCGGTGAAGCGCAGCGCGTTCCAGAACCGGGTGTCGCGGGCGATGGCGAGGTAGTTGTCGAGGCCGATGAAGCGCGACGCGCCCATCAGCGGCCAGTTGTGCAGCGACATCCACGCCGTCATCGCCAGCGGCACGACGAAGAACACCACCACCAGCGCCACCGCCGGCAGGACGAAGAGGAGGCCCGCCCATTGCTGCCGGCGGATGGGACGGCGGCGGGCGAGGGCTCGCGGGATGGCGCCGGCGGCCTGTGTCGTCGACATCAGGCCGGCCTCCTTCCGGTGTCCGACCGCGAGGCCGGAGTCGCCCCCTCACCCGAAATCGCTGTGCGATTTCGACCTCTCCCCAAGGAGAGGTAACCCACGCCTCTCCTCGGGGAGAGGGAGGGGCCCGGCGCCGAAGGCGACGGGAGGGTGAGGGGGAGGACCCCAGCCGATGAGAACCGGGCTCCCATGGGGAAGGAGCGGGCCATCGCCGCCCTCAATTCCCCGGGGCGCTGTCGATGATGCCCTGCATCGTCTCCTGGGCGGTGGCGAGGGAGGCGTCGACGTCGTCGCCGAAGAACACCTCGTTGACCATCTGCACCCAGGGGCTGTTCATGCTGTTGATGATGTCGTTGAAGACCACGGAATAGGGCGTCCGGCCCTTCTCCATCGCCTCGGCCGCGATCTTGTAGCGCGGGTCGAGGTCCTTCAGCGCCTCGGCCGAGATGTCGCCGCGCACCGGCAGGCTGCCGTAGCGGGCCAAGAGCGTCTGCCCCTCCAGCGAGTAGGAGAAGTCGAGGAACGCCTTGATCGCCTTCAGCTTGGTGGTGCCCTTGGTGACGACGAAATTGTCGCCGCCGGCGAAGGACGACCAGCCGCCGGTCTTGCCCGGCAGGAAGGTGACGCCGTAGTCGATGTCCGGGAACTGCGTGTTCAGGGCGCCGATGGCGAAGGCGCCGGACGGGGCCAGGCCGATATTGCCGCGGGCGAAGGCGGCGAAGAAGTTCGACCCGGTGTCGGTGCGTGCCCCCTCCGGCACCAGCCCCTTCTTGACCATGTCGCGGTAGAAGGCGATGGCGTCGCGCATCTGCGGCGTGTCCAGCGTCGCCTTGCTGCCGTCCTCGGTCAGGATGTCGCCGCCGCTGGCCCAGATCAGCGGCGTGAAGGTGAAGATGTTGCAGCCGCCGCAGGCGCCGGAGAAGTAGAAGCCCTTGGTGTCGCCGCCCAGCGCCGCGACCTTCTCCGCCGCCGCCTCGATCTCGGCCCAGTTGGTCGGGCCCTTGTCGGGGTCGAGGCCGGCCTGGCGGAACAGCTTCTTGTTCCAGATCAGGACCGAGCTGTCGGCGGAATAGGGCAGGCCGTAGATCCGGTCCTTGTAGGTGCCGGTCTTCACATGCGCCGGCGACAGCTTGTCGAAATAGGGCAGGGACTTGGCGAAGTCGGTGATGTCCTCGAGCTGCCCGGCGGCGGCGAAGGACGGGGTGTAGATCAGGTCCAGCGACAGCGCGTCGGGCGCCGCCCCGCCCGCCGCGGCGGTGGCGTATTTCTGCACCAGCTCGGCTACCGGTACGATCTGCAGCTCGGCCTTGTCCTCATGGCTCTTGTTGAAGGCCTCGACGATGCGGGGCATGAAGTTCGAGCCGTCGGACCGCACCCACAGGGTGAAGGTCTCGGCCGAAGCGGCGGAGACGGTGAGGGCCAGGAGGGCGATGCCCCCGGCCAGGCGCTGCATCAGACGCTTCATCTCGTGTCCTCCCTCGGTTCCGGCCGTCCTTCGGGGCGGCCTTGTTGCTCGGCGTGCTCTCAGCCGGGCGGGGCGCCGCAGGACGCCCGCACCACCAGGCGGCAGGGCAGCTTGCGGATGCCGGGCTCGATCGGCTCGCGGTCGACCAGCTTCAGCAGGGTCAGCCCGGCCTCGCGGCCGAGATCCTTCAGGTTCATGTCGACCGTGGTCAGCGGCGGGCGCGTCGCGGCGGCGACGATCTCCCAGTTGTCGAAGCCGATCACGGCGACGTCGTCCGGCACCCGGCGGCCGCGCTCGCGCAGCGCGTCGACGACGCCGCGGGCGATCTGGTCGTTGCCGCAGAACACCGCGTCGGGCGGGCGGCCGATGCCGTCGAACAGATAGCCGGCGGCCTCATGCCCCCAGCCCTCGGTCCACTGCCCGGTCAGCACGCCCTGCTCGGGCTCCTCCAGCCCGGCCTCGCGCAGCAATTCGCGATAGGCCTTGGCCCGCTGGTGCACGACGCGGAAGCTGGACGGGCCGGTGACATGGGCGATGCGCCGCCGCCCCAGCCGGGCGAGATGCTCGACCGCCAGCCGCGCCCCGGCCTCGTCGTCGGAGACGAAGCCGATCGACTCCGGGTCGGGCTCGGTGAAGGCGTAGATCACCGGGATGCCGAGATTCGACAGGTCGACCGGCAGATGGCGGTCGATCCGCTTGCCGGAGGCGATGATGCCGTCGACCCGCTTCTCCAGCATGGCGTCGACATGGGTCTGGGCCAGCCGCGGGTCGTCCTCGATGTTGCACAGGAAGACCGAGACGCCGTTGTCGACCAGCGCGTCGGCGATGCCGGCCATCACCGGCAGGGTGAAGCGGCCATAGGTGTCATTGGTCAGCAGGCCGACGGTGAAGCTGCGCTGCCGCGACAGGCTCTGCGCCAGCCCGTTCGGCCGGAAGCCCAGCGCCTTGGCCGTCTGCCGGATCCGCTCCCGCGTCTCGTCGGCCATCCGGCCCTGGCCGTTCAGCGCCTTGGACGCGGTGGCGACGCTGACCCCGGCGGCCCGCGCCACGTCGCGCAGGGTCACCGGCCGGCCGGGCCCGTTCGGAGCGGATCGTGGTGACCTCTGGTCCATGCCGAGTCCGGTCGCGCCTTCCTGAGAAAGTGGTTTCTCTTGTCACTTTCGTGACATTTGTCTTTCTGGGTGAGAAACCGTTTTCTCAAACACGGTAAGCGAAGTCGGCGGGCGACGGCAAGCCCGAAAGGGCGGAGTGGGACGGAAGGGTCGTCCGGCCGCCGGTCAGGCGGCGCGGACGAAGTGGTTGCCGGCGATCTGGCGCACGCCGCCGGTCATGCGGGCGGCGTCGCGGGCCTGGGCGACGAGGTCGGATTGCAGCTGCGAGGCCTCGCCGTGGAACGGCCGCTCCGGGTCCGGCACGGCGGAGAGCAAGAGCTGGGTATAGGGGTGCTGCGGCGAGTCGATCACGGCGCCGGTGTCGCCCCATTCGACGATCCGGCCGGCATACATCACCGCGATCTCCTCGGCGACGTAGCGCGCCGTGGCGATGTCGTGGGTGATGTAGAGGAACGCCATGCCGCGCTCGCGCTTCATCTTCTCCAGCAGGTTGAGCACGCCGAGCCGGATCGAGACGTCGAGCATCGAGGTCGGCTCGTCGGCCAGCACCACCTCGGCGCCGACCGCGAGGGTGCGGGCGATGTTAACCCGCTGGCGCTGCCCGCCGGACAGCTGGTGCGGGTATTTCGACGCGGTGCTCTCGGGATCCAGCTCCACCGCCGCCAGCAGCTCCATCACCCGGGCATTGAGGGCCTTGTGGTCGGCCATGCCGGCATGCAGGGCAAGGGGGCGGGCGATGTGATGGAAGATGGTGTGCACCGGATTCAGCGACCCGAAGGGGTCCTGGAACACCATCTGCACGGCGCGGCGATAGGCCAGCATCTCGCCCTTGCCGTCCAGCGTGGCGACGTCGCGGCCACGGAACAGCACCCGGCCGGCCGAGGGCTGGTGCTGCAGCATGAGAATCCGGGCGCAGGTGGTCTTGCCGCTGCCGGATTCGCCGACCAGCGCCAGGGCCCGGCCGGCATGGAGGTCGATCGAGACGTCGTCCAGCGCCTGCAGCGGGCCGAAGCGCTTGCCGACGCGCTCAAGGGCGAGGAGAGGGGTCATGGCGTCGCCTCCGCGGCATCCTGCAGCGCCGTGCGCCGGGCCCCGTGCACCGAGGGGAAGGAGGCCCAGAGCTTGCGCGTGTATTCATGGGCCGGGGCGCGGAAGATCTGCTGCGCCGCCCCGACCTCGACCAGCTTGCCCTTCAGCATCACGCCGATGCGGTCGCAGAACTGCACCATCAGGCTGAGGTCGTGGGTGATGAACAGGATCGAGAAGCCCAGCTTCCGCCGCAGCCCGTCGATCTGCTGCAGGATCTCGCGCTGGACCACGACGTCGAGCGCCGTGGTCGGCTCGTCCATCACGATCAGCTTCGGATTCAGCGCCAGGCAGATGGCGATGACGATGCGCTGGCGCATGCCGCCGGAGAACTGGTGCGGGTAGTCGGACAGCCGCTTCGGGTCGATGTCGACCATGCGCATCAGCTCGACCGCACGGTCATGCGCCTCGGCCTTGCTGCAGCCGGTGTGGGTGACCAGCACGTCGCGGAACTGCGCCTCGACCGTCAGCACCGGGTTCAGGGCGTTCATCGCGCTCTGGAACACCATGCCGACCTCGCGCCAGCGGAAGCGGCGCAGCGCCTCGCCGTCCAGGCGCAGCACGTCCTGCCCGTCGAAGCGGATCTCGCCGCCGCTGATCAGGGCCGGCGGCTTGTGCAGCCGGGTGATGGCGAAGGCGATGGTGCTCTTGCCGCAGCCGGACTCGCCGGCCAGGCCGAACACCTCGCCGCGGCCGATGTCGAAGCTGACGTCGTCGACCGCCCGGAAGTCGCCGCGGTCGCCGACATAGTCGACGGTCAGGCCCTGCAGCGACAGCAGTGGCTGCGGCGTCGCGCTCACATCCGGGCTCATGGCCGCGCCTCCCGCAGCCGGGCCAGCCGCTTCCAGCGCGCCATCGACCGGCCGATGCGCAGCTGCGGGTTGGCGACCTCGTCGATGGCGAAGTTGGTCAGCGACAGCCCGGCGCCCAGCAGCGCCAGCACGGCGCAGGGCGACAACAGCTCCCACCACGCCCCGACCGCCATGGCCGAGGCGTTCTGGGCGTTGAACAGCATGATGCCCCAGGAGATGGTCTGCGGGTCGCCCAGGCCGAGGAATTCCAGCGTCGCCTCCGTGATCACGGAATAGATCACGCTGCCGATGAAGTTGATGCCGACGATCGACACCAGGTTCGGCAGCAGCTCGAACAGCATGATGCGCCAGCGCGGCTCGCCGATCATCTCCGCCGAGCGCACGAACTCTTTTTCCCGCAGCGCGAAGGTTTGGGCCCGGGTCACCCGCGCGCCCCAGGCCCAGGATGTGGCGCCGATGATCAGGGTGATGACCAGCGGACTGGCCTGGCCGATGAAGGCGGCCAGCACCAGCAATAGTGGCAGGTTGGGTATGACCAGCACGACATTGGTGGCGAAGTTCAGCGCCTCGTCGACCTTGCCGCCGAGATAGCCTGCGGTGATGCCGACCGCGGTGCCGATCACGGTGATCAGCAGCCCGGCACCGAAGCCGACCGCCAGCGAGGTGCGGGCGCCGTAGACCAGCTGGGCGAAGACGTCGTAGCCGTTGCGGGTGGTGCCGAGCACATGGGTGGCCGAAGGCGGCTCGTGCGGCCGGCCGACCCGGCGCGACGGGTTGTAGTCGGTCAGCAGCGGCGCGATCAGCGCCATCACCACCAGGGCGACGACGATGAACAGGCCGATCGCGGCCTTGCGGTTGGACAGGGCGGCCAGGATCATCCGCATGGTTCAGCTCCTGCGCAGCCGGGGGTCGAGCCGGGCATAGGCGATGTCGGCCAGGAAGTTCGCGGTCAGCATCGCCAGGGTCATGATCAGGAGCTGCCCCTGGATCACCGGATAGTCGCGCCCCAGGATCGCCTTGTAGAGGGTGTTGCCGAGGCCGGGATAGTTGAACACCACCTCGGTCACCAGCGACCCGCCCAGGATCTTGCCGATGGCGATGGCCAGGTTGGTGACGCCGGGCAGGAGGGCGTTGCGGGCGCCGTACATCAGCATCACCCGGCGGTCGGCCAGGCCCTTGGCCCGGCCCATGGTGATGTAGTCCTCGCCCAGCAGGTTGATCATGTTGTTGCGCATGGTGACCAGGAAGTCCCCGGTCAGCACCACCGACAGCGTCGCGATCGGCAGGATCGCGTGGTACAGCACGCTGAGGATGTATTCGGCGGACAGGGCAGGGTCGATCGAGGTGTCGGCGGCGTAGCCCGTGGGGAACCACTGCAGGGTGAAGCCGAAGACGAACAGCCCGAACAGCGCCACCACCACCGCGGGGGTCGCGGTCGAGATGATGGCGGTGGTCGACACCGTGACGTCGAAGCGGCTGCCGCGGCGCCAGGCGGCGATGACGCCGAGGAACGTGCCGAGGGCGAAGCTGAGCAGCGTCGCCCCGCCCATCAGCACCAGGGTCCAGACCAGGGCGCGGCCCAGCACGTCGGACACCGGGGTCGGGAAGTACTTCACCGAGACGCCGAGGTCGCCGGTGAAGACGCTGCCGAGATAGGTCAGGTACTGCTGCCACAGCGGGCCGTCGACGAAGCCGAAGGTCTGCTTCAGCGCCGCCAGGTTCTCGACCGATAGCCTCGTGCCGGATTGCGAGAACATGATGTCGATCGGATCGCCCGGCATCAGCCGCGGGATCAGGAAGTTGATGCTCGCGGCCACCAGGAAGGCGACCAGATAGAAGAACAGTCGTCGGGCGACGAAGGCCATACTATGCCCCGGCTTGACGGATGGGTCGGAGCCACCCCCTCACCCGAAATCGCTGTCGCGATTTCGACCTCTCCCCAAGGAGAGGTGAAAGTGCCGCTTCCCCTTTCCCTCTCCTTGGGGAGAGGGAGGGGCCCGACGCCGAAGGCGGCGGGAGGGTGAGGGGGATAGGCCGTGGCAGGAAAGGATGCTCCGTTTACTGAACCGGCCGCAGCGCCAGCAGGTGCAGCAGCCGCTCGTGGTTGGGGTCGTAGTTCTGCGGGCTGACGAAGGGGTTGTCGGTGGTGGCCCAGCCGGTGAACCGCTTCGAGTTGTACTCGTACCAGATCGGGTTGTTGTAGATCGGCACGACCGGCAGCTTCTCCGCCAGCAGCGTCTGCGCCTGGTCCAGCAGGTCCTTGCGCTTGGCGTCGTCGGTGGTCTGGGTGTAGGCGTCCAGCAGCTGGTCCAGCTTCGGGTCGAAGAAGCGCTGCGCCGAGAACCGGGTCTTGCCCTTGTTCCGGGAATGGAAGGCGTCATCCATCTGATAGTAGGGCGTGGCGCCGACGTACCAGGAGTTCAGGGCCATGTCGAACTTGCCGTCCAGCAGGCTCTGGCGCCACACCGCGCCGTCCGGCGTCGCCAGCTTGACGTCGATGCCGATCTGGTTGAGGCCCTCGATCGCGATCTGCGAGGTGCTGATCCAGTCGGTCCAGCCATTCGGCACGATCAGGTCGAAGGACAGCTTCTCGCCGTCCGGCGTGTCGCGGAAGCCGTCGCCGTCCTTGTCCTTGAAGCCGGCCTGATCCAGCAGCGCCTTGGCCGCCTCCAGGTCGTACTGGGTGTACTTGCCGTACTGCTCCTTGACCTTCGGGTCGGCCCAGCTCTCGAAGCGCTTGCCGAAGGTGCCGGGGTCGTCGTTCAGCGTCGGATAGCCGTAGCCGGCGACATTGACCATGGCGTCGCGATCCATCGCCATGCTGACGGCGCGGCGGAACTCGACGCTGTCGAAGGCCTTGCGATGGGCCGGGTCCGGGCTCTCCAGATTCATGATCACCGCGACCAGGCTGCCCGGCGGGAACCAGTAGCCGTGATGGTCCTTGTCGCTGGCGACATAGGTCTTGTCGATGTCCGGCAGGAAGGAGGCGAACCAGTCCAGCTCGCCGGCGGTGGCGGCCGCGAGGGCCTGGTCGTTGTTGGCGATCTGCGGGAAGCGCAGGCAGTCCACCTTCAGCGACGCCGCGTCCCAGTAGTGCGGGTTGCGGCACTGCTCATAGACCTGCGGGGTGAAGCGGGTGACCTCGGTCATCGGCCCGGTGCCGACCGGATTCTCGTTCAGGAAGGTGACCGGGTCGGCCACGTCCTTCCAGGCGTGCTGGGCGATGATCGGCATCTCGACGATCTTCTCCGGCCCCAGCGCGGTCGGCTCCTTGAAGGTGAACTTCACCTTGGTCGGGCTCAGCTTCTCGACGCCGTCGATCACCTGCCAGATGCTGTTGAAATCCAGCGCCGGGAACTTCTTCATCAGCTCGAAGCTGAACACCACGTCGTCGGCGGTGAAGGGCTTACCGTCGGACCATTGCACGTTCTCGCGCAGGTCGAAGGTCACCGCCTTCAGGTCGTCCGCCAGGTTCATCGCCGTGGCCAGCCGGTAATAAGGCTTGTTGCCCTGCAGCTTGCCGAACACCACCAGCGGCTCGTAGATGAAATCCATCGTGCTCTGACGGTACGAGGTGCGGTTGAACGGGTTGAAGTTCCGCACCCAGTTCGTCTCCTCCTCGATATGCATCGACAGGACGGTCTGGGCGACGGCCGTGGCGCTCGTCGCCGCCAGCAGCGCGGCGGCGAGCAGGAACATCGACGTCTTCTGTCTCATGACATTGGCCTCCATGCGTCTGTTTTGTCGTTGAACGTTGATCCGCCGGCCCGCGGGGCCGGGCCGGCGGTCTGGATCAGGCCGCGGCCAGCAGAGCCTCGACCTCGGCGTGCAGCGCGGTGACGTCGGCGGGGGCGGCGCCCAGCCGTCGCTCGGCCGCGTCCAGCCGGGCGACCGCGGCGTCGTCCAGCGGCCGGGCGCGGGCGGCGGCGCGCCGCATCTCCGGCAGCTCGCCATGGCAGTGCAGGGCGATGTCGCAGCCGCCGTCCAGCACCTGGGCGACGCGGTCATGCACCTCGCCCTGCAGCGAGTTCATGAACACGCAGTCCGAGATCAGCACGCCTTCGAAGCCGAGGCGGCCGCGGATCACCTCCCCGGTGATCACCGGCGAGACCGAGGCCGGGCGGTCGGGGTCGAAGGCGCTGTAGACGACGTGGCTGACCATGGCCCAGGGCGTGTCGCGCAGCCGGGCGAAGGGCAGGAAGTCGGTGGCGTCCAGCGTCGCGGCGTCGGCGGTCACCACCGGCCGGGTCTTGTGGCTGTCCTCGGTGGCGCGGCCATGGCCGGGGATGTGCTTCATCACCGGCATCAGCCCGACCTCGAGGAAGCCGTCCACCACTTCGCGACCCAGCGCCGCCACCAGCTCCGGGTCGCCGCCGAAGGCGCGCTCGCCGATCACCGCGTCGGCGCCGGGCATGAGCAGGTCCAACACGGGCGAGCAGGCACTGTTCAGCCCGACCTCGCGCATCATCCGGCCCATGGCGACCGAGGACAGGCGGATGGCGCGCTTCGCCGCCGGCAGGTCGCGCTCGGCCAGCCGGCCGAAGCTTCTGAAGCTGCGGAACAGCGGCCAGGCGCCGGAATCGAGATGCGAGACGCGGCCGCCCTCCTGGTCGGTCAGCACCGGCGCATCCGGCCGGCCCACCGCCTCGCGGAAGGCGGCGCACAGTGCGCGCAGCTGCTGCGGGTCCTTCATGTTGCGGCGGCCGAGGAAGAGGCCGTAGGGGTTGGCCTCGCGGAAGAAGGCCAGCTCGTCCGCCGACAGGGTCGGCCGCTGGATGCCGAGAACGAGTGCGAGCGGCCGGCTTCGGGCTGCGGTCACGTCTCTGAACCTCCCATGTCTGCAATGGGGCCGGCCCGCTCTGGTCGGGACCGCGCCCTCCGGATCACTCCGTCCTGGTCCGTATCATGCCGTGGTATAGACCACTTGTGGAACCCGGAATCTCGATCGCCCCGACAATTTTCTCGTAGAAGGCGACCGGGCCGGCGCCGCCGATGATGGCGTAGCCGTGGCCGAGGTGGCGCATCGCCTCCATGGTCTCGCGCAGCAGGGCCTCGCCGATGCCCTTGCCGCGCTGGTCCGGGTCGACCCCGGTCGGACCGAAGAAGCCGATGGCGGTGGCGTTGTGGCAGGCGAAGCCCAGCAGGGCGCCGTCCTGGACCGCGACCAGGCATCCGGCCGGCTGGTGGGCGAAGGCCACCTCGACCTCGCTGGCCCAGCCGTCGCCGAAGCGCTCCGCCACCCAGCGGACGACGGCACGCTTTTCCGGCGCGATGGCGGGGCGGATGGTGATGCCGGCGGCGGCCATGGCGGCGCGCGATTCCGTCGGCGGCTCCAGCGCGTAGAGCTTGACCAGAAGATCGGCCATCCCTGCCTCCTTGTTATTCCGCAATAACGAAGCATGTGACGTTATTGCGTGCTAACAGCTAAAGCCGGGAACGGGTTCGGCGTCAATATGGAAGCAGAGACGCACTTGATCCGATCGCAGCTTCGTTGTCCCGATGTCATTTCGGAAGCGGATATGAGAGGCTTGGCGCGGCAAGTCTCTGCAACTATTAACATTATGCGTCAATAAATCTGCAATTTTGCTAGAAGCGGACGACACTCATGATGGAAGGAAGGCGGCGAACGCTCGCTCATTGGCGCCGAAAATTGTCGGGATTGCCGCGGGTAATCGAATGCAGCGCGATGCGCCTCATCGGCCGAGATCATGAGCCCAGTATTTTTACAGGTCCGGGCCGAATCGAAATCAAGAGCAATACAGAAATCCGCTTTTATATGTATGCCACGACGGCGGACAATGCGACCGCTTTTCGAAAGTTGCAGGCTTCTAAACAGAATCCATATGACTTGCGAGAGCAGTTTCGACTTGTTGCTACCGACTATAGCGGGACTGAATGGGCTGGCGGATGGACGGGTGTTGATTTCTTCACTGATCATCATAGCGGCTGGCCACTTACCGGAGAATTGAGCAGCCTATCGACGCTTGCCAGTGGAGATTGGGTTGCGCAGACCAGCAGTGTTGAGCTGCTGCTTATTCCGCCTATAGATTTGCCTACCAGCGAGTCGATGATATCGACTACGAATCTTGGTGGGGAGGAGGTCGCCTTCAGCCGTGGTCCCGGACGGCACACAGTCGCGGCGCTCGAAACTGAAGTTGAATTTGCTTATGAGCCCTCCGGCGGGGCACTCTGGATTACCGCCCCTACCAGCGACAGGTTTGGCCATCCCTACGCCGAGAACTGGCTGACGGAGCCGCTACGGATCATGCTCGGCTCACTCATCTATCCGAGAATGGTCGCTCGCAATATGGGCGATGGTACCGCTCATGTGTGGTTGCGTCCCTCTCCTCCACATCAACGAAAAGCTCCGTTCGGATTAATGCATCCCTTCGGAACGACGGTCGATCACGACAAGGCCTTCTGGGAACTCTACGCGAAGATCCTGACCTTGATTGGATCAGCCCGTGATGACGCGGGCAATCCCAACTTCGATCCGCACGAGATGACGAGATTCTATCAGGAACTCGCCCAAGCCCAGCGAGGATCGCACTGGGTGATGCTGCTGACGCTTGCGAGCACTGCGGAGGCGATGGCTAAAGGCTTGATGACAGATGCAGATCGGAAGTCGGACTATACTAAAGAAGATCTTGCATCAATGGATGAACACCTCGGTCAATGGGCCGGCAACAAGGCTCTTCGTGGTCGAATGAAGTCAAGCCTAAAGTTAGCAGCTGAACGAAGTCCCCAAGGATTTATGCGAGGGCTGGCAAGAAAGGGTGTGATCGATGAAGCCGAGATCGATACCTGGATCGCACTGCGTAACTCGGTAATGCACGGTGAGCTCGTGGAGCCGTGGTCAACCAAGGAGAGCGAGCAGCATCTGCGCGAGATGATATCGTTAGTGCACAAGTTGACGTTGAATTTAATAGATAAAATATTAGATGTTCGTTAGATTTTACGGTTATTAATTTTTGGGATTGCCACCATTCTCAGATTTGAAAGATCTCTACTGTAGAGCGCTGCGCTAATACATCACCTCACGCTGCTCCTGCGCTCCACCAGCGCGAAGGGTAGGGTGACGTCGCCGCCGGCGCCGGGCTCGGCGGCGATGCGGCGACCCAGGAGCGCCATCGCCTCCGCCCCCATCCGGCGGCGCGGTTGGCGGATCGTGGTCAGCGGCGGCTCATAGGTCCCGGCGAACTGGATGTCGTCGAACCCGGCCACCGCCACGTCGCGCGGCGCCTCGCGCCCGATGATGCGCAAGGCTCGGATCGCGCCGATCGCCATCTCGTCATTGCTGCAGAACACCGCCGTCGGCGGGGTGGGGAGGGCCAGCAGCGCCGCCATCGCCGACTCGCCGCTCGGGATGGTGAAGTCGCCATGGCGGATCAGATCCGGTTCCGCCTCGATCCCGGCTGCGCGCAGCCCGGCGCCGTAGCCGGCCAGGCGCTGCCGCGTCAGGATGTTGCCCTCCGGCCCGGCGACATGGCCGATGCGGCGATGGCCCAGCCCGGCGAGATGGGCCACCGCCGCGGCCGCCGCGGCCGCATTGTCGATGCCGACCACCGGCACCCGGCCGCCGGGGATCGCCTCCGACACCGCCACGATCCGGCCGTCGAAGTCGCGGTCGCGCTGCAGCCGGGGCGGCAGCCGGCCGTTCACCAGGATCAGCCCGTCGACCGCGCCGGTCAGCAACTGGCCGGCATGCCGGTCCTCGCGCGCCGGATCCTTCGCCGTGTTGCCGACCAGCATGCTGAAGCCGCGCGCCGCCGCTTCCTCCTCGATGCCCAGCAGCACCTCGGAGAAGAACGGGTTGCCGATGTCCGGCACCAGCACCAGGATCTGCCGCGCCTCCTGCCGGCGCAGGCCGCGCGCCAGCGGGTTCACGGCATAGCCGGTCTGGCGCACCGCCGCCTCGATCCGCTCGCGCGTCTCGGCCGTGACCAGGGGCGAGCCGGTCAGCGCCCGGCTGACCGTCGCCACCGAAACCCCGGCCAGCCGGGCGATGTCGACCATCCTGGTGCGGTTCCGCCCATTCCCGGAAGAAGGCAATATTCGATCCCCGATTCCACGGTTGACGCCCCAATGTAATCGATTGTACGATCCGGTCAAAATACGGAATGCGCTGCAGTTCCAGTGTTCGCTGCCCGTTCTGTGGGCGGTGATGGGTCCGATGAGCCGGTAACCGAATAATTCGAGGGAGGAAACTTATGAATTTTCCCCAACGACTTCTGCTGTCTGCCGCTTTTTGCGGTGCAATATCAGCGGCGGCTGCGGGAACGGCGACGGCGCAGACCGTCGACGTGATCCATTGGTGGACCAGCGGCGGTGAATCCAAGGCGATCAGCGTGTTCGCCGAGGAGTTCAAGAAGCGCGGCGGCACCTGGATCGACAGCGCCGTGGTCGGCGGCACCGCGGCGCGGCAGGCGGCGATGAACCGGATCGCGGGCGGCGACGCGCCGGGCGCCATCCAGTGGAACATCGGGGTCGCCGTCACCAACCTGGCGAAGGAAGGGCTGCTGGCCGATCTCGACGATCTGGCCGCAGCCGGGAAGTGGCAGGAGAAGCTGCCGCCGCTGATCGTCAAGAACGCCTCCTATGACGGCCATTTCTATGCCGTGCCGACCGACATCCACGGCGACAACTGGCTGTGGTACTCGACCAAGATCTTCCAGGAGATGGGCGCCGAGCCGCCGAAGACCTGGGACGAGTTCTTCCCGCTCGCCGACAAGATCAAGGCCAAGGGCTACACCGCGCTCGGCGTCGGCGGCGAGCCGTGGCAGGAGGCGCTGCTGTTCCGCTCCGTCCTGATCGGCGCCGGCGGCAAGGAGACGTACCGCAAGGTCTATGTCGACCATGACGCCGAGGCGGCGGGCGGGCCTGAGATGGTCAAGGCCTTCGAGACCTTCGGCAAGCTGCGCGCCTATGTCGACCAGGGCAGCGCCGGCCGGAAGTGGAACGACACCACCATCATGGTCGCCACCAACAAGGCGGCGATGCAGATCATGGGCGACTGGGCCAAGGGCGAGTTCGCCGCCGCCGGCCTGACCCCGGGCAAGGAGTTCGGCTGCGCCCGGCCGCCCGGCAACCAGGACGCCTATGTCCTGACCGTCGACGTCTTCGCCTTCCCGAAGCTGGACGACCCGGAAAAGACCAAGGCCCAGAAGCTGCTGGCCGAGGTGATGATGGACCCGGCCACCCAGGTCGCCTTCAACAAGTTCAAGGGTGCCCTGCCGCCACGGACGGATGCCGATGTCGGCACCCTCGACATCTGCTCGCAGGAAGGCCAGAAGGTGATGTCGAAGGTCGAGAACCAGCTGCCGAACACGGCGTTGGCCTTCAGCAGCGACGTCGAGGGTCAGCTGCAGGACCTGATCACCCAGTTCTGGACCAGCCCGGAGATGAAGCCGGAGGACGCGGCCAAGCAGTTCTCTGAGATCGTCGCCAACGCCGACATCTGACCGACCACCTCAATTGGACCGTTCCGCTGTCCCGGCGGGGCGGTCCCCGGGAGGGATCATGGCTGCGCTCCGCATCCGATACCTGACGGCCAAGGCCGTGATGGCGCCGACCGTCCTGGTCATGGCCACGTGCTTCTACGGCGCCATCCTCTGGACCATCTATATCTCCTTCACCCGCTCCAGCCTGGTGCCGAATTACGACTTCGCCGGCATCGCCCAATACGTCCGGCTGTTCAGCACCGCGCGCTGGTACACCGCCTTCGGCAACATGTTCGTGTTCGGCGGGCTGTTCATCGCCCTGGCCCTGGCGCTGGGCACGCTGCTGGCGGTGCTGATCGACCAGAAGGTGAAGGGGGAGGGGGTGTTCCGCACCATCTTCCTGTATCCGCTGTCGATGTCCTTCATCGTCACCGGCCTGGCCTGGCAGTGGTTCCTGAACCCGGCGATGGGGCTGCAGGACTTCGTCCGCGGCCTGGGGTGGGAGGGCTTCACCTTCGACTGGATCATCGACCGCGACCGCGCCATCTACACCCTGGTGCTGGCCGCGGTCTGGCATTCCTCCGGCCTGATCATGGCGATCATGCTGGCCGGGCTGCGCGGCATCGACCATGAGATCTGGCGCGCCGCCAGGGTCGAAGGCATCCCGCGCTGGCGCACCTATCTGTCGATCGTATTGCCGATGCTGCGGCCGCTGGTCGTCACCTGCGTCGTGCTGCTGGCGATCGCGGTGGTGAAGAGCTACGACCTGGTCGTCGCCATGACCCGCGGCGGCCCCGGCAACGCCACCGACATGCCGGCCAAATTCGTGGTCGACCTGACCTTCGAGCGCGCCAATATTGGCCTGGCCTCCGCCGGCGCCGTAGTCATGCTGGTCGCGGTGCTGGCGGCGCTGGCGCCCTATCTCTACATCGAGCTGTCGCGGAGGGCGCGATGACCCACACCGCCGTCGCCGGCGCCATTCCGCGCGCCGCCCGCCGCCCGGCCCGCAAGGCGTCGGCCAGCCGGGCCGGACTCTATGCCTTCCTGGTGCTGGCCGCGCTGTTCTTCGCCATCCCGCTCCTGATCGTGCTGTCGACCTCGCTGAAGCCGATGGACGAGATCCGCGAGGGCTCGATCTTCGCCCTGCCGATGGCGCCGACGCTGGAGCCCTGGTCCAAGGCCTGGCTGTCGGCCTGCACCGGCCTGTTCTGCGACGGGCTGCATGTCGGCTTCTGGAACTCGGTCCGCATCCTGGTGCCGAGCGTGATCCTGTCGGTGCTGGCCGGCGCCCTGAACGGCTACGCCCTGGCGCAGTGGCGCTTCCGCCATGCCGACAAGATCCTGACCGCGCTGATGCTGGGCGCCTTCATCCCGTACCAGGTGATCCTGTATCCGCTGGTCAAGATCTTCTCCAGCCTCGGCCTCTACGGCACGCTGCCCGGCATCGTGCTGATCCACGTCATCTTCGGCCTGCCGACGCTGACCCTGATCTTCCGCAACTTCTACGCCGGCCTGCCGGAGGAGCTGGTCAAGGCGGCGCGGGTCGACGGCGCCGGCTTCTTCCGCATCTTCCTCCAGATCATGCTGCCGATGTCGGTCAACATCCTCATGGTCGCTCTGATCCTCCAGGTCACCGGCATCTGGAACGACTACCTGCTGGGCTACATCTTCGCCGGCCGCGAGAACCTGCCGATGACGGTCCAGCTCAACAACATCGTCAACACCACCACCGGCACGATCGAGTACAACGTCAACATGGCGGCCACGGTGCTGACCGCGCTGCCGCCGCTGCTCGTGTACTTCCTGTCCGGCCGGTACTTCGTCCGCGGCATCGCCTCGGGCGCCGTGAAAGGATAGGCCCATGTCCTCCGGCATCCAGATTCGCGCCCTGAACAAATCCTACGGCGCGCTGCATGTGCTGCGGCAGATCGACATCGAGGTCGAGCCCGGCGCCTTCACCGTGCTGCTCGGCCCCTCGGGCTGCGGCAAGTCCACCCTGCTCAACGCCATCGCCGGCCTCGACGACGTCGATTCCGGCGAGATCGTGATCGGCGGCGTCGACGTCACCGACGCCGAGCCGAGCGCCCGCGGCCTGGCCATGGTGTTCCAGTCCTATGCGCTGTACCCGACCATGACGGTGCGCAGGAACCTGTCCTTCGGCCTGCGCGTCAGCCGCATGCCGAAGGAGGAAGTGGAGAAGCGCGTCGCCTGGGCCGCCGACCTGCTGCAGATCCGCGAGCTCTTGGACCGCAAGCCGGGCCAGCTGTCGGGCGGGCAGCGCCAGCGCGTGGCGATCGGCCGGGCCCTGGTGCGCGAGGCCCAGGTGTTCCTGTTCGACGAGCCGCTGTCCAACCTCGACGCCAAGCTGCGCACCGAGATGCGGGTCGAGATCAAGCGCCTGCACCAGGAGCTGGGCTCGACCATCGTCTACGTCACCCACGACCAGATCGAGGCGATGACCCTGGCGACCCGGATCGCGGTGATGAAGGGCGGGCAGGTCGAGCAATATGCCGACCCGCAGACCCTCTACGAGAAGCCGGCGACCCTGTTCGTGGCCGGCTTCGTCGGCTCGCCGGCGATGAACTTCCTGCCCGGCACGGTGGTGCCGTCCGACGGCATCGCCGCCCGGATCGACGGCCACGACCTGCCGCTTGGCGCGTATCCCTTCCTGTCCGAGCCGGCGGCGGGGGACGAGATCGTGCTCGGCTTCCGGCCGGAGGATATCGGCCTGGCCGAGGACGGCGCGCCGGGCATCCCGGTCGAGGCGCCGCTGCTCTTCACCGAGCCGATGGGCGCCGACACGCTGGCCTGGTTCGACCTGGCCGGCAAGCGCGTCTCCGTCCGCCTGCCGCCGGACCGGGCGCGGGCGCTGTCGGGCGGCGCCCGGCTGGCGCTCGACCTGTCCAAGGCCTCCCTGTTCAGCACCCAGACCGAGCGCCGGCTGTAAGGCCGGTCCCGGACCAGACGCCGGCTCTAGACCGGCTTCAAACCCCAGAGGAAGCGATGTCCACTCCGGATGTGATCTCCATCCAGCTCTACAGCCTCCGCAACTACGGCGACCTCGACAAGCAGCTCGACGCCGTGGCCGCCGCCGGCTACCGCCATGTCGAGACGATCCAGTCGCATTTCGACGATGCCGCCGGCACCCGCCGCAAGCTCGACGCCCGCGGCCTGACCGCGTCCTCCGGCCATATCGGCCTGCCGGCGCTGCGCGAGCGGCTGGATTGGGTGGTCGAGGGCGCCAAGACCGTCGGCCTGACCCAGCTGTTCATGCCGGCCGTGCCGACGGAGGAGCGCAAGGGCGGTGGCGACCACTGGCGCCGCATCGGCAAGGAGCTCGGCGAGTTCGCGGCCCGGCTGGCCGACAAGGGCATCAAGCTCGGCTACCACAACCATCACTGGGAGCTGGAGGCCGCGGAGGATGGCCGCCCGGTGCTGGCGCATTTCTTCGACGGCGCCAATGGCCATCCGCTGACCTGGCAGGTCGACGTCGCCTGGCTGGCGCGCGGCGGGGCCAACCCGTCGGAGTGGCTGGTGAAGGAGAAGGCGCGGGTGGCCTCGGCCCATGTCAAGGACATCGCCCCGGCCGGCCAGAAGACCGACGAGGACGGCTGGACCGATGTCGGCACCGGCACGCTGGACTGGCCGCGGCTGTGGCGCGAATGCCGGGCGGCGGGCGCCGAGTGGATGGTGGTCGAGCACGACAACCCCAAGCACCCCGACGCCTTCGCCAAGGCCAGCTTCGACTTCCTCAAGGGCCTGCCGGCCTGACCTGAAGGGTCCTCGCCGGCTCTGCCCTGTCCATCCCCTTGCTGTCATGCCCGGGCTTGACCTGGGCATCCAGAGACTGTCGAGACCTTCTGGATTGCCGGGTCAAGCCCGGCAATGACAGGGTGGGGAAGGAAGGGACAGCGCCAGCGAATGGCCAACCAAGACACCCCCGGAGACTCCATCCATGACCCCCGTCACCCTCGGCATCATCGGCTGCGGCAACATCAGCGACGCCTATTTCCGCGGCGCCGCCGGTTCCAGCCTGGTGCGCGTCAAGGCCTGCGCCGACCTGCGGCGCGAGGCCGCCGAAGCCAAGGCCCAGCTGTATGGCGTCCAGGCACTCTCGGTCGATGAGCTGCTGGCCGATCCGGAGATCGAGATCGTCATCAACCTGACCGTGCCGCTGGTCCATGCCGCGGTCGGGCTGCAGATCATCGCCGCCGGCAAGCATGTCTATTCCGAGAAGCCGCTGGCGGCGACGCTGGCCGACGCCCGCGCTTTGGCCCAGGCCGCGGCGACGGCCGGGCTGCGCATCGGCTGCGCCCCCGACACCTTCCTCGGCGGCGCCCACCAGGCTTGCCGCCGGGTGATCGACGAGGGCCGCATCGGCCAGGTGGTCGGCGGCGCCGCGGCGGTGATCTCGCGCGGCATGGAAATGTGGCACCCGAACCCGGAGTTCTTCTTCAAGCCGGGCGGCGGGCCGATCCTCGACATCGGGCCGTACTACGTCACCCAGCTGATCAACCTGCTGGGGCCGGTGAAGCGGGTGGCGGCGGTCGCCACCAAGGGCTATCCGACCCGCAAGGTCACCAGCGAGCCGCTCAACGGCCAGATCATCCAGGTCGAGGTGCCGACCACGGTCAACGGCGTGCTGGAGTTCGAGAGCGGCGCCAACATCTCGCTGACCGCCTCCTGGGACGTGTGGAAGAACAAGCGCATCCCGTTCGAGATCTACGGCACCGAGGGCTCGCTGCTGGTGCCCGATCCGAACTTCTTCGGCGGCGCGCCGCAGATCACCGACCAGGGCGGCGACTGGCAGGATGTCGACATCGCGGCCCATCCCTTCGGCGTGCCGAACCGGCCGCTGAAGGACGGCCGCTCGGTGGCCGACTACCGCATCATCGGCGCGCTCGACATGGCGATCGCGATCCGCGAGGGCCGGCCGCACCGGGCCTCCGGCGACCTGGCGCTGCACGCGCTCGAGGTGATGGAGGCGTTCAGCCGCTCCTCGACCGAGGGCCGCCACGTCACCATCGAGAGCGTCTGCCAGCGGCCGGAGCCGGTGCCGCTGGGCACCGACGAGTCGGTCTTCGTCACGGCGCGCAAGGCGGCGTAGGCCGGTTCGAGGTGCGCGGCCTTGATCCGGCCGCGCACCCCCGCCATTCTCGGCCGTCACCGACCGGGACTGCCATGACCATCCTCGACGCCGCCTTCCTCACCCGCCTCGACGCGCTGCTCGGCCCGGGCGGGGTCGCGCGGGCCGAAGCCCTGGCCGGCGTCGATCCCGGCTACCACCCCGACAATCTCGCGGCCGGCCTTCAGGCCTCGCCTCGCAGCGTGGATGAGGCCTCGGCGGTGCTGGCGCTGTGCCACGAGGCCGGCGTCTCGGTCGTGCCGCATGGCGGCCGCACCGGCCTGGTCGGCGGCGGCGCCTCGCGACCGGGGCAGATCGTGCTCAGCACCCGTCGGCTGGACCGGATCGTCGAGATCGACGCCGCCGCGCGCCTCGCCGTGGTCGAGGCCGGAGTGACGCTGCAGCGGCTGCAGGAGGCGGCGGCCGAGCATGACCTGACCCCCGGCATCGACCTCGCCGCCCGCGGCTCCGCCACCATCGGCGGGCTGATCGCGACCAATGCCGGCGGCATCGAGGCGTTCCGCCGCGGCACCATGCGCCACCGGGTGTTCGGCCTGGAGTTCCTGGGCGCCGACGGCACCGTGGTCTCCGACCTGGTGCGGGTGCTGAAGAACAACACCGGCTACGACCTGAAGGATCTGATCGCGGGATCGGAGGGCACGCTCGGCATCGTCACCCAGGCCGTGATCCGGCTGGAGCGGCTGGTCCAGCCGGCGGCGACGGCGCTGGTCGCCTGCGCCTCGGCCGAAGCGGCGCTCACCGTGGCCGGGCGGCTGCGCGACCGCTTTCCCGGCCGGCTGCGGGCGCTGGAGATCCTGTGGCATGCCTATGCCGAGACGGTGGCGCAGGAGCACGGCGTGGCCCTGTCCGGCTTCGGCCTCGATCCGGCACCGGTCTATCTGCTGACCGAGGCCGAGCAGGACCCGGACATCGACATCGCTGCGGCGATGGAGGCGGAGATCGGGGCGCTGTGGGAGGAGGGGCCGGTCACCGGCGCCGCTTTGGCGCAGAACGAGCGGCAGCGCGAGATGTTCTGGCGCATCCGCGACGATTCCGACGCGGTCAGCCGGCCCTGCCCGGACGCCAAGACCTTCGACGTCTCGGTGCCGCTGTCGGCGCTGCCGGCCTATGTCGAGCGGATCCGCGCGGAGCTGGCCGCGACGTTCTCGCCGGCGATGCGGGTCTATGTCTTCGGCCATCTCGCCGACGGCAACCTGCACGTCATGGTCGGCGACCGGCCGGATGGGTCGGAGGCGCGGATCGAGGCGATCCTCTATGACGGCCTGGGCGATTCCGGCGGCTCCTTCTCCGCCGAGCACGGCATCGGGCTGGAGAAGCAGGACGCCTTCCGCCGCTACGGCGACCCGGCCCGGCGGGCGGCGATGGCGGCGATCAAGGCGGCGCTGGACCCGAAGGGGATCCTCAACCCGGGGAAGATCCTGTCCTAGGCGAGCGGCCGGGCCTTCAGCCACAGGAACAGCGGCAGCCGCATCCATTGCTGCAGCCGGTCGTTCCCCTCCGGATGGTCCGGCTGCGGCTCGCGGATCGAGGTGATGGCGAGGCCGGCGGCCTCCAGCGCCGCGGCATAGGCCTCCAGCGGCTGCGACCAGCCGGCGAAATCCATGCGCAGCCCGTCGCGCTCCTCGCTGCCCTCGAAGCGCTCACGGCCGTAATAGCTGCCCTCGAAGAGGAAGGGCGAGTCCGGCTCCGGCCCGGCGAAGCGGCCGCGGTCGCGGAACGGATGGACCAGCGACACCATCAGCGTGCCGCCCGGCCGCAGCACGCGCCGGACCTCGCGCAGCGCGCCCGGCACGTCCTCGACATCCATCAGCATGTTGTAGGCGACCACCAGGTCGAAGCGGCCATCCTCGAAGGGCAGGGCGGCGGCATCAGCCACCGCGTACTCCTGGGCGGAGCCGGCCGCGGCCGCGATCTCGACCAGCTCGGCCACGGTGTCGGCGGCTGTGACGCGCCAGCCCAGCGCCGTCAGCTCGCGCGACACCCGGCCCTCGCCGCAGCCGAGGTCCAGCGCCTCGCCCGAGCCGCGGCCGATATAGCCGACCAGCGCGTCGCGATAGGCCCAGAAGGCGTCATGGCCCGGCTTCCGCGCCCAGGCCGTCCAGTCCCGGGCGACGCGGGCCCAGTGCTCTCGGTCGGTCGAAGTCTTGGTCATGACGGGCCTCCGGCAGGCGGGGAGGGCGGCCGACCCCGGCCGCCCTGCCGGCTACTTGACCTTGGAGAACGCCGTCGGCTTCAGGATGGCGTTGGTGATGTACGACACGATCGGGCCGTCGCGCTCGGTCCCGGCGCGCTTCTCCAGCCATTCCGGATCGGTGGCGAAGGCGGTCCATTTCTGTTCCCGCTCGGCCAGCGACTCCCATTCCAGCAGGTAGTACAGGGCCTGGTTGCTCTCGCCGATCTCGACGGTCCAGAAGCCGGCCTGGCGGATGCCGAAGCGCTCCCAGATCTTCAGGGTGATGGTGTCGAAGCGGTTCAACAGCGCCGGCAGCTTGCCCGGCTCGCAGTGATAGACGCGCAGCTCGTGAATCATTCCGATCTCCTCCCGCAGGGGAGGGGACTCTGGCCTCGCCGCGTCCCGATTGCAATCGTCCGGCAAAAAAAGCCGGCGCCGCTCAGCCCTTGTCGGCGTAGGGGTTCTTCGGCTGACGCAGCATCATCCGGATCGGCACGCCGGCCAGGGCGAAGCTGTCGCGCAGCCCGTTCACCAGGTAGCGCAGATAGCTGTCCGGGAACTCCTCGGCCTGGGACACGAACAGCGCGAAGGTCGGCGGCCGGCCCTTGACCTGGGTGATGTAGCGGATCTTCAGGCGGCGTCCGCGCACCAGCGGCGGCGGATGCGCCTCCAGCATCGCCGGCAGCCAGCGGTTGAGCGGGCCGGTGCGGACCCGGCGGTTCCACACCTTGTGGATGTCCAGCACCGCGTCCATCAGCTTGTCCAGCTTCTGGCCGCGCAGGGCGGAGATGGTGACGGTCGGCACGCCGCGCACCTGCGGCATCGAGGTCTGCAGCTTGTCGCTCAGCTGCCGCAGCGCCGCGGCATGGTCCTCGACCGTGTCCCATTTGTTGATCGCAATGACCAAGGCGCGGCCTTCCTCGATCACGTGCCGGGCGATGGTCAGGTCCTGCTTGTCCATGATGGCGTCGGCGTCCAGCAGCAGCACGCAGACATGGGCCAGCCGGATCGTCTCCAGCGTGTCGCCGACCGACATGAACTCGACCTTGTCGTCGACCTTGTCGATCCGGGCCTTGCGCCGCAGCCCGGCGGTGTCGACCAGATGGATCGCCTGACCGCGCCAGGTCCAGTCGACGCCAATGGCGTCGCGGGTGATGCCCGCCTCCGGCCCGGTCAGCACCCGTTCCTCGTCCAGCAGGGCGTTCATCAGGGTCGACTTGCCGACATTCGGGCGGCCGATGATGGCCAGGCGGATCGGCCGGGCCAGGTCGCGCTCCGGATCGACCGTGTCGCCCTCGCCCTCCTCCTCCGGCATCGGGGCGTCGTCGCCGTCGTCGAAGGCTGCGGTGTCCTCGTCCTCGGCTGGCATCAACGGCCGCAGCGCGTCGACCAGGTCGACCAGCCCCTCGCCATGCGCGGCGGAGACGGCGATCGGCTCGCCCAGGCCCAGCGACCAGGCCTCGTGCAGCCCGGCCTCGGCGGCGCGGCCCTCGCATTTGTTGGCCAGCAGCAGCACCCTGCCACCCTGGCGCCGCAGCCATTGCGCGAAGTGCTTGTCCAGCGGCGTCACCCCGGCACGGGCGTCGATCAGCATCAGCGCGACATCGGCCTCGCGCAGCGCCGCCTCGGTCTGCTGCCGCATCCGCGCCTCGAGGCTGTCGTCGAACGCCTCCTCCAGGCCGGCGGTGTCGATCACCCGGAAGCTCAGATCGGCCAGCCTGCCCTCGCCGATGCGCCGGTCGCGCGTCACCCCCGGCGTGTCGTCGACCAGGGCCATGCGCTTGCCGACCAGCCGGTTGAACAGCGTCGATTTGCCGACATTCGGCCGGCCGATGATGGCGAGGGTAAAGGGCATGTGTGCTCGGGACTGCTCAGCGATAGGCGGTCAGCGTGCCGCCGGTGCCGACAATATACAGGGTTCCGTCGGCGACCACCGGGGTGATCCGCGTCGCGTCGCTCTCGAAATGGCCGGTGACCTCGCCGGTCTTGGGCGAGATCAGCACGCCGTCGCCGGTCGAGCTGGCCAGGATCAGCGTGTCGCCGGCCAGCACCGGGCCGGTCCAGGTGATCGGGCCTTCCTTGTCCTCGGGATCGGTCCAGCGCTCCAACTCGCGGGTCCAGCGCACCTTGCCGGTGTTGCGGGCCAGCGCCACCACGACGCCGTCATTGGAGACCAGATAGACGGTGTCGCCGGCCACCCAGGGCATCTGGGTGCCGCTGATCGGCTGCTCCCAGACCGTGATGCCGGAGCGCATGTCGATGCCGACCGCTTGGTTGCCATGACTGACCGCGACCACCAGCTCGCCGTCGATCGCCGGCAGGGCGGTGATGTCGGCCAGGCCGGCCAGAGCGCCCGCGGCGCGCGCGGCGCCGCCGCCGACGTTGGCCGACCACACCGGCCGGCCGTTCTCGATGCGCAGGCCGTACAGCTCGCCCGAGGAATAGGGCACCACCACCACGCCGGCATCGACCGCGGCGCTGCCGCCGCCGAGCAGGGCGGAGGCTTCTGTGATGCCGCTGTGGTTCCACACCTCGGTGCCGGTCTTGGCGTCCAGTACCTCGGTCTGGTTGTCGACGGTGATGGTGACGACGCGGCCCTGGGTCACGGTCGGCGCGCCCCGCACCGGCCCGGCCAGCTTGCTGCGCCAGATCAGGCCGCCATTGCTCGGGTCGACCGCCACCGCCTCGCCGAAGCCGGTGGTGGCGTAGACCGTGCCGTCGGCATAGGCGGCGCCGCCGCCGATCGGCACGCTGTCCTGCTCCGGATCCGCCACCCGCACCCGCCAGTAGGAGCGGCCGGTGGCGGCGTCGAGCGCGTTCAGCCGGCCGGAGGCGTCGGTGATGTAGACCTTGCCGTCGGCGATCACCGGACCGGTCAGCAGCGCCGTGCTGCTGCTGTCGCCGCTGCCGATGCTGCTGCGCCAGGCCCGCTGGAACGGGATCTTCAGCGCCAGGTTGCCGTTGACGTGGTTCACCGCCCCGCCCGGATTGCGCCAGTCGGGGTTGGTGCGCACCGCCGGCAGCACGGCCGGCTGCCCGGCATCGGCCGCCGGCTCCAGCCCCTGGGTGCGGCTGATCACCGCGATCCGTTCGCCCGGCAGCGGCGTCTTGGCGTCCTTGAACCAGCTGCAGGCGCTCAGGACCCCGGCGAGCGCGAGAATGGAGATCCGGGGCAGCAGGTGGCGTCGCCGCATGGCGTGGTCCCTCAATTGCTCGAAATGCTGAGGAGCTGGTCGGCCCGGCTGCGCACGCCGGGGGGCGAGGCGGGGTCCTTCGACAGCGCCTCGAAGATCTCGCGGGCCTTGGCCGCATCCTTCTGGCGCAGGGCCAGCAAGCCCTGCAGCTCGCGCGCCGAGCTGCGCCAGGGCGAGCCGTCGGCGGCCAGCGGCGTCAGCTCGTCGTTCAGCGCCGCGGGGTCGCCGTCGTCGAGACGGGCCATGACCGAATAGAGGCGGGCGAGGTCGCGCACCACCGAATTGACGCCGCTGTCGCCGGCGATCTGCTGGTAGATCTTGCCGGCCTCGTCGCGCTTGCCGGCATCGAGGGCGGCGCGCGCCTCCAGCAGGCGGGCCAGGGCGGCGCGGTCGGCGCTGCTGTCGGCGGCGACGGCGGCGTAGATCGAGGCGGCGTTCTGCGGATCGGCGGCGGCCTGCTGCTGGGCGTCGGCCAGCGCCTTGGTCTGGGACTGCGCCTGGCTCTGGCTGTAGCTGCGCCAGCCGACGAAGGCGGCGGTGCCGAGGACGATCGCAACCGCGCCCGCGATGATCAGCGTGCCGTGGCGGTTCCAGATCGCCTTGACGCGATCCTCGCGCAGGGCTTCATCGACTTCGCGGAAGATATCGGTCATTCACAGGGTTCCGAACAGGGCGCCGCCTCGGCCGGGCGTCGCGGCCGAGCCGCCTTACCTAGACGATTGGTTCCGGGAAGACAATCCAACGGTGTGGCGGCGATATGGCGATGTGCGGCGGCGGGGCGATCCGGCCGTTCCTGCGGTCGCAGCGACTCTGTCTGGACGCGGCGCCGGATTTGTCCAACACTCCCTTCACCGACTCAACGGTGTCGAGGCGTCCCGTCGGCGCATGTCGCAGGTTCTCGATCTCTCCCAGATACGGCGCCGCCGCGGGCGCGTCTATTTCAACCGCGGCGAACTCGGTCAGCTGCTCGGCCTCTATTTCGATCGCGTCGCCGCCGGTGAATGGCGCGACTACGCGATCGATCACGGTGTCGGCATCGCGATGTTCAGCGTGTTCCGGCACAGCCACGACCGGCCGCTCTACGGTATTGCCAAGGTGCTGGCCGCGCAGGGAACGGAATACTGCGTCTATGAGGGCCGGCATCGGCTCCGCCGCAGCCACACCCTGGCCGAGGCACTGGAGATGTTCGAGCGCAAGCTGACGCTGGTCCGCGACTGACCCCCGAGTCCCTATCCCTTATCCAGGCGGCATCATGACCGACTTCGCCCTCTATCCCAGCCTGCAGGACCGTGCCGTGCTGATCACCGGCGGCGGCTCCGGCATCGGCGCCGCCCTGGTCGAGCATTTCGTGCGCCAGAACAGCCGGGTGGTGTTCTGCGACATCGACGCAGACTCGTCGCGGGCGCTGGCCGAGCGGCTGGCGGGGGAGGGGCTGGCGGCTCCGGCCTTCCTGCCCTGCGACCTGCGCGACATCGACGCCCTGCGCGCCATGGTGCGGGCGGCGGAGGCGGCGGTCGGGCCGATCCGCGTGCTGGTCAACAATGCCGGCCACGACCAGCGCCACGGCATCGACGAGGTGACGCCGGAGTATTGGGACGACCGGCTGGCGGTCAACCTGAAGCACCAGTTCTTCGCCGTGCAGGCGGTGCGGCCGGCGATGCGCGACGCCGGCGGCGGGTCGGTGATCAATTTCGGCTCGATCTCCTGGCGCGCCGGGATGGGCGGGATGCCGGCCTACACCACGGCCAAGGCGGCGATCGAGGGCCTGACCCGCAGCCTGGCGCGCGATCTCGGGGCCGAGGGCATCCGGGTCAACTGCGTGCTGCCCGGCGCGGTGCGGACCGAGCGGCAGGTCAAGCTGTGGTACACGCCCGAATACGTCGAGCGGATCATGGCGGCGCAATGCCTGAAGGGCTTCGTCGAGCCGGACGACATCGCCCGCATGGTCGCCTTCCTGGCCTCCGACGACGCCCGCATGTGCACCAGCCAGACCTATGTGGTGGATGGCGGCTGGATCTGAGAGGCCGTTGGCGGCAATGCACCCGTGGCGGCCCGGCCCGAGTTCATTGCGGGCTGACGGCGCCGGGGCTCGTCACCGCCGGCAGGACGTAACGGTCCAGCACGGTCCGGCCGAGCTGGTCCTGCAGGTCGGGTTGGTCGTAGAGACCGGCGGTGACCACCACCAGCAAGTCCTGGTCCGGCACCAGGAACAGCCGCTGGCCGCCCCAGCCGATGCCCGCGCTCCAGCGGATCTCGCGGCTGTCGACCCGCGAACGGCCGAGCCACCATTGGAAGCCGTAGTCGACCTGGTCCTCGACGGCGATCTGCGGCGCGGTCGCCTGCTCGATCCATCCCGACGAGACGATCTGTTTGCCCTGCCAGGCGCCGCGGTCGAGCACCAGCCGGCCAAGCTTGGCGATGTCGCGCGGCCGCAGCCGCAGGCCTGACGCGGCGACCGGGTCGCCATTCGGATAGCGCACCCATTCGACATCGGCGATGCCGAGCGGCGCGAACAGCACCTCCTGCGCCAGCACGTCGAGCGGCCGGCCGGAGACCTGCTTCAGCACCGCCGACAGCAGCGCCGTCGACCCGCCGCTGTAGGTCCAGCGCTCTCCCGGCGTCGTGGCGAAAGGCTGCTCCAGCACGTAGCGGTACGGGTCCGGCGCGTCCGACATCAGCCGCTCGCTGTTGCGCGGGTCGCTGTAGGGCAGGTCTTCGCTCCAGGCCAGCCCGCTCGACATCGTCAACAGGTGGCGCAGGGTGATGCGGTCGGTCTCGGGCGAGCGCAGATCAGCATATTGCGGCAGCAGCGACAGCACCGGCGCGTCGATGTCCGTGATCCAGCCGTAGTCGACGGCGATGCCGACCAGCAGCGAGGTGACGCTCTTGGTGATCGAGCGCAAATCGTGCCTGGTCTCCGCATCATGCGGGATGATGCCCAGCGGCTGGCCCCAGCGCTGGTCCTCGCCGGCGAAGTAGCGCTCATACACCAGCCGGCCGTGGCGCACCACCAGCACGGCATGGGCATTGCCCTCCGGCCGGGCCTCCAGCGCCGGGCCGAGGGCGCAGAGCTGCGCCGGGTCGAAGCCCTCGTCCCCGGGCGCGGCGACGGCCCAACCGTCGTCCAGCATCTTTGGCGCGCGGCAGTCGGGCGGCGCGTCCGCGGCCTGAGCAGAAGAGGCGAGGAGGGCGATCAGGGGCAGGGCACGGTGAAGCGGCATGGTCGTCTCCGTCTGGCGGGCGGTCAGGCCCGTGGGCCGATCGGTAGCAGGGACGCGGAGCCGCCATTGTACCGGGATTGCTCGGCCTTCGATTCACCTCGGCCCTGCCACGGCTTCGCCGCAGAGCGGGACCGATGATGCGGCGCTGGATGTCTCGGGGGAGAGATCATGCGCGCTTTGTCGAAGACCCTGCTGGCCGGGCTGCTGCTGGGCCTGGCCGCCTGCGTGCCGTCGCGGCCTCCGGTGGTGCAGGAGATGGTGGTGAGCCAGGCTGCCGAGCCGGGCTACGGCGTCAATCGCGTGATGTCGCAACAAAGCGAGCTCATGGCGCCGATGCCGAGGCCGCAGATCGCGGAGCAGGAGCGGCTGGGCACGCGCTGGGGCGAGGAGATCCGGTCGCCGATCCGCTTCGTCAGCCTGGCCCGTTTCTGGCCGAGCCGGCCGGAGGCCCAGGTGACGATCCGCTATGACGGCCGCCGCAGCGCGGCGATGGGGCCGGTGAGCACGATCCGCCAGCTCCCGGTCTCGGACGGTGTCGTCGAGCTCTCGGTGCTCAACGCCAGGGGCACGCCGATGCGACTGACGCCGACCGGCGGCGGCGACCTCCGCCTCCAGGGCCGGTCCGGCGACCTCTACCGGCTGGCGTTCAGTAATCAGGGGCGGCGGACGGTCGAGGTCGTGGCCACGGTCGACGGGCTCGACGTGCTGAACGGCCGGCCCGGCACCATCGCCAACCGCGGCTATGTGGTGCGGCCCGGAGACATGCTGGTGATCGAGGGTTTCCGCCGGAGCGAGGACGAGGTTGCCGCGTTCCGCTTCTCCGCGCCGGACGATGCCTACGCCGCCAACACGCCGCAGGGCGACCCGCGCAACATCGGTGTGATCGGCGTGGCGCTGTTCACGCTCGACGACCCGGCCAACGAGATCGTCGCCGCCTCGCCCCGGCCGTTCCCGGCCGACGTGCCGCGTGACCCGCGCTTCGCGCCGCCACCGACACCGTAACGGCTCTTGCTGATTTCTCATGATCGGGATAGTTTCCCGATCATGAGAAATGATCTTGCCAGTGAACTGGAGCCGGTGGACGCCCGGCTGGCCGCGCGCCTCGCGGCGCTTCGGGCGGAGCAGGGCTGGTCGCTGGACGCGCTGGCCGAGCGCAGCGGCATCAGCCGGGCGACGCTGTCGCGGCTGGAGCGCGGCGAGACCAGCCCGACCGCCTCGCTGCTGGGCCGGCTCTGCACCGCATATGGCCGCACCATGTCCGGCCTGATCGCCGAGGTCGAGACCGACCCGCCGCAACTGCTGCGCCGAGCCGAGCAGCCGGGCTGGACCGACCCGGACAGCGGCTTCCGCCGGCGCAGCGTCTCGCCGCCCGCCGCCGGCTTCCGCGGCGAGCTGGTCGAGGGCGTGCTGCCGGCCGGCGCCGTGGTCAGCTACGACACGCCGCCGATCCACGGCATCGAGCAGCATGTCTGGATGCTGGACGGCACGCTGGAGCTGCTGGTCGACGACGTCGTCCACCGGCTCGGCCCGGGGGACTGCCTGCGCTACCGCCTGTTCGGGCCGACCCGCTTCCACTGCCCCGGCCCGCAGCCGGCCCATTACGTCATCGCCCTGTGCAAGCCGTGAGCGCCGCCATGCCCGACACCGCCTTGTCCCCGGTCACCCTGGCGGAGGTCGCCCCCGACGGCCTCGCCGCGCATCTCGACGACCTCGCCGAAGTGCTGCATGGCTGCGTGCTGGACGGCGCCAGCGTCGGCTTCGTGCTGCCCTTCTCGGTCGCGGCGGCGCGGGAGTTCTGGCTGGGGCTGGAGTCCGCCTTCCGCAGCGGCGACCGGCGGCTGATCGTGGCGCGGCTGGACGGGCGCGTCGTCGGCACGGTGCAGCTGGTGCTCGGCATGCCCGCCAATGGCCGCCACCGCGCCGAGATCGCCAAGCTGCTGGTGCATCCGGCGGCGCGGCGCCGCGGCATCGCCCGGACGCTGATGCTGGCGGCCGAGGATCTGGCGCGCCGGCACGGTCGCACCCTGCTGCTGCTCGACACCCGGCGCGGCGACGGTGGCGAGGCGCTGTATGAGAGCCTCGGCTTCCGCCTGTTCGGCATCGTTCCCGGCCATGCCTGTTCCCCGGCTGGTGTGCTGGAGGAAACCAGTTACATGCTGAAGGAGTTGTAGTTGTAGGCGGGTTCGCCGCGACGCCCCCAACGCGCACGCTGTTTTGCCCCGCCGGCTCGGCTAGACTGGCAAGATGGCGCGCTTCCTTCCTCGTCGCCGCTGGACGATCGGCATCCTCGCTCTGCTCGCAACCCTGGTCGGGGTCGCGGTCGCGGCACGCGGGCTGCTTCCCGGCTGGGTCGAGGCGGAAGCGATCTCCCGCCTCAGGGCCGAGGGCGTGCCGGTCGAGCGGCTGACCGTGTCCAGCGTCGATCTCGGCTCGGCCGAGATCGGCGGCATCGCCGTGGCGGACGGGCGGATCACGATCGACAACATCTCCCTCGGCTTCAACCCCTGGACCCTGATCCGCGAGGGGCATCTGACCTCGATCGCGCTGTCCGGCGTGTCGATCCGCCTCGGCATCGACCGGTCCGGCTCGCTGGACCTGCCGCGGATGGAGGTGCTGAACGGCGGAGGGGGCGGAGGCGGGCTGGGCGCGATTCCGTTCCAGACCATCTCGGTCCGTGACAGCACGATCGTGATCGACACGCCCTGGGGCCGGATTCGCACCCCGGTCGAGGCCGAAGGCGCGGTGAACGAGCTGGGTCGGCTGGTGTGGAAGGGGCAGCTGCGCCCGGCCGGCGCCGGCGGCGCGGCCCAGGCCAAGTTCGACCTGACCAACACCCCCGAGGGCCAGATCTATGGCGGCGTGCAGCTGGAACGGGCCAGCTTCCGGTCGGACCAGCTGTCGCTGAACGGGGTCACCGGCTGGATCGCCTATGGCGGCGCACCTGATGCCAGCGGCGAGGTGCAGGGCGCGCTGACGGTCGCCGAGGTGGAGCGCGGAGCGGCCCGGTTCCGCGATTTCGGCGTGCAGGGCAATGGCACGCTGCAGCAACTGCAGCAGCTGATCATCGGCGCGAAGATCGGCACCAGCGACGGCAGCCTGGGGCTGCAGCTGCAGGGCGCGAAACAGGGCGGGGGCACCGACCTGGCGGTGCAGGTCGCCGCCGACAATCTCGCTGCGGTGGCGCCGGCCCTGGGCTTCGAGGGCGGGGTGACCGGAAAGGCCAGCATCAATGCCTGGCTGACCCTGCGCACCCCCGGCCTGCCCAGCCTCGACGAGCTGCCGCAGCTGCTGGCCGACGGCTTCATCCGGGTCTCAACCGACGGCGTCCAGGCCGGCACCGGCGTGGCGCTGCAGACCGGGCAGCTGAGCGCTGCCATCGACCTGTCCGGCGGCACGCTGACCCTGGCCGGCAGCCGGCCTTGGAAGGTGGCGGGCCGCTTCGCCTCCGGCAAGCTGTCGGTCGATCTCGACTGGCTGCCTGGCGACGGCGGGCCGCAGCGCCTGGAGTTCAGCCGCGAGGCCGACACCTGGTGGACCCGGCTGGCCGGCGCGACCAAGGGCAATGTCGCCGGCTTCGACGTCGCCGGCTCGATCGACGCCGAGCTCGGGCTGAACGATGCCGGCCAGGCCAAGGTGCGGGTGCCGGAAGCGGTGCTGGACCTCGACCCCTTCGAGGCGATCGGCCTGACCATCGACCCCGGCCCGATGACGGTGTCAGGCGAGACCACCGATGCCGGCTGGACCGCGACGCTGTCGGGCAGCTCGGCGATCGGCCTGCCGGGCAAGGCGGGCGGCAACGCCACGGCGCAGGGCACGGTCCGGGTCGACACGGTCGGCCAGCATCTGACGGTGCGGCCGGTGCATGGCGAATGCCTGTCGCTGGCCGTTCCGGCACAGGATTTCACGCCGCGGCTGCGCCTGGCCGAGCCGGCAGCGGCGCAGCTGTGCCCGGATGCCGAGGGCCGGCCGCTGCTGGAGACCGACCTCGATGGCGACCGGCCGCCGCTGGTGCGGGCGTCCGTACCGGCCCTGGCGCTGGACTTGTCGATCGGCGCCGGCGCAAGCGCGACCCGGCTGACCGCGACCACGCCGGTCCTGGCCATCGCCCCGGCGGCCCAGCCCGAGGGCAGCTACCGCCTGACCGCGACCGACGGCAAGCTGGTTTTGCCCGGTGCCGGGCTGACGGTCGAGGATGTCGATGCCGACGTCGCGGTCGTCCCCGGCGGCCCGGTTCCGTTCGATGCCAGCCTGACCGCGGCGCGGTTGGCGATCGAGGGCAATCCGGTGGTGCCGATGAGGGCGACGCTGCGCAGCCGTCTCAACGCCGCCACCGACATCCTGTCGCTGGACGCCGAACTGACCGATCCGGAGGGCCGGGCCCGCGCCGCCGGCACCGGCCAGCACGACCTGACGACCGGCGACGGCGGCCTCGACCTGGTGCTCGACCCGGTGCGGTTCCGCCGCCGCGGGCTGCAGCCGAAGGATGTGGTGCCGGCCCTGGCCGTGCTGCCGCTGGCCTGCGTCGATGGACGGATGGAGGGCGGCGGCCGGATTGCCTGGGGCAGCGCCGCGGAGACCGCGCTGGATCTGCGGCTACGCAATGCCGCCTTCCGCACGCCCTGGGGCCGGGCCGAAGGCGCGACAGCCCAGCTGCGGCTCGACCGGTTCTCGCCGCTGCGGCTGCCGGCCGGCCAGCGGGTCCGGATCGGCCGGTTCCTTCTTGACGGCGAGATGCCACCCCTGACCGATGTCGACGCCCGCTTCGGCTGGAGCCAGGCCGGCGGCATCGACCTGCGGCGGGTGGCGCTGGACTGGACCGGGGCCAAGGTCAGCGTCGAGGGCGGCTCGGGCCGGCGGCGACCCTCGGTGCTCAGGATCGAGGGGCTCGACCTGGCCCGCGCCGTCGCCGCGGCCGGGCTGGACGACGTCCGCGCCACCGGGATCGTCGACGGCACTATCCCGTTCCGCCTCGACCGCGACACGATCGTGGTCGAGAACGGCGTGCTGGCGACGCGCGGCCCGGGCGAGATCCGCTATGGCGGCGCGGCGGCGCCGGACGAGATCAAGGCGGCGGCCGCCGCCGAACCAGGCATGGACACGCTGATGGCGGCGCTGCGCAATTTCCAGTACCAGTCGCTGCGGGCGACGCTGGACGGCCGCAGCGACGGCGAGGCGAATGTGAAGCTGGCGGTGCGCGGCTCCAACCCCGACCTCTATGGCGGCTTTCCGATCGCGCTCAACGTCAACCTGTCGGGCGAGCTCTACGTCATCGCCCGGCGCAGCCTGGCGCTGGCGCGGATCGGCGACCGGATCCGGGACTATTATGCGGAGCGGCTCAGGCGCCGCACCGAGCCGCCGTGTTGAAGGGAAGGGGCCCGATGACCGACCGATCCCGCGCCATCGGCGCCGGCCTGTGCCTCGCCGCGCTGCTCGGCGCCTGCTCGCCGGTGATCCGGGTCCAGGCGCCGGACAAGCCGATCGAGATCAACCTCAACGTCCGGGTCGAGCAGGACGTCAAGGTCCAGGTCGACCGCGAGCTGCAGAAGGTGGTCGGCAAGAACCCGGCGCAGCCTTAGGTGGGGCGCCGGCGGACCATGCCGGCAGAATTCTTGATGGTGGCAGAATGGCACTGTAATATTTCCAGATTGGGAGCGCGAATTCGATCGCGGCATTCTGATTTTTCTCAAAGTGTTCGGCGGCGTAGAAACTTTATTGCGTCATTTTGAGGTTGAGGAGTTCATCATGCGAAGGATATTATTCCTTTTTCTGCCGGCGCTTCTCGGAGTCCTTTCCGTGAACTGCTTTCCGGTGGGCGCCGCTGCTCAGGAAGCACCGGCGCTGGATGCCGACGGCCTCCTGCCTCCCGACCACAATCCTGCGGCCGTGCCGCCGTTGGGAGCCCCCGATACGACTGACCCCGGCTTGATGGTTCCGGCGGTGGCCATGACTGCCTTCGTGCAGAACGCCATTCTGCTGTTTGACGCCACGCCCGACTCCGAACGCCACTACGATCTCGTATCCTGTCTGGACGGATTGACGTTCGGGTTCGGAAATTGGCCGCAACCGGAGATCGGCGAGTTCTTCACCGAGCTTGATAAGGACGACCCCGCTCGGACTGCGCTCGCTCAACGCTTCTTGGAAGTGTTCCAAACGGACGGAGCCGCATGGGATGCATTCAAGACAGCGGCAGCACTGCACGATGCCCAGCCGAATCTCGATTCCATAGCGGCCGGCATTCACGCCCTTCTCGCGCAATCGAAGCTCAAGAAAGCGAATCTGGTAAGCACCAAAAACGGCGCCTGCTCCGGTTCGCCGTCAAAGGGAGAGTCGTTCTATTTCGACAACAGAAAATGGCTTGTACCCGCCGGGCATTACGCATTCCGTGACCCGGCGATCGTCAAATTCCAGGTTGCATACTGGAAGAAGGACGTCATCGATCCCGCGATCAAGCATGCAGAGATCCTCAAACTCAACAGCGATGCGACGCTGCTGATGGCCTTCTATGAGTCCAATCCGGGACAGGCTCCGGCAATTCGAACCGCTCTCAATGCCGGGACTGAACCGGCATCATTGCCGGCAGCAGGCAAGGACTGGAACTGGAACGAGCCTCCGAAGCAGCTCAACAGTGTCTCGAAGGACAGCTGGCATACCCTTTTGATTTGGCAAGCCATGTGTCCTCGTAATGGCGGCGGCCGTTTCCGTATTCGGAATAGGAATATCGCCTTTTTCGACAAGTATCTGTCCAATACGTTTGTCCTGCCGCACCAGCACGGGGGCAAGCCCGATGCGCACCAGCCCGGCAACTGCGATCCGGGCCAAGCCCGGCTCAAGTCATAGGGGCTTGGGGGCTCGCCCGAAACGGCAGGTTCGTGGTGACGCTGGGACCCCAACGGAAACTGGGGATGCGCGGTTGGCAGCACCGCGCATCCCCGTCGACCGGACGCGATCTTTCAGTCTAGGAGGGAACGAGACAGAGACCTTAGGAGCGATCTGTCGCGTCCGGTCTTCTCGGGCCAACCGCCGGTTCGACCTGAAGCCTCAGAAGGCCAGGTTGATGCCGGTCAGCAGGTTGGCGTTCTCGAAATCCTTGCCCTCGCGGAAGTTCTGCTTCTCGTAGATCACTTCAGCGTAGGTGTTGAGGCCCGGGGCCAGCGTATAGGTCAGGTTCACGCCGGCGATGTGGTTGTCCTGCAGGTCCGTGGCGCCGGTGAAGGGCTGCGTCAGCCCGTTGTTGCTCCCGGCCCAGGTATAGGCATAGGACACCGAGGTCAGGAACGGGCCCCACTGATAGCTCAGATCGCCGATGACCGTGTCCACCGACTTGTCGGTCAGGTACAGGGTCGAGTAGTGGGTCCAGTTCACGCTGGCGGCGATGCCGCCCGACTTGACCCGGCCGCCGAGGGTGTAGGCCTCGAGGTCGTGGTGCTCCGGGTTGTTGTCGGTGGAGACGCCATTGCCATAGGCGGCCGTGGCGGCCAGGCGCAGGTCGGTGCCGCCGCCGATGTCGCCATCCCAGCCCACGCCGCCGGTGACGACGTTCTCGTACAGCGTGCTGCTGTCGTTGACGAGGTCGTTGCGGCCGCCCGGGCCGGCATGGGTCGAGCCGCCCACGACCGGGGTGAAGTCGACGCCGAAGCTGAAGCCGTTGATCGTCGGCGAGGTGTATTTGATCCGGGTGTCGTCGTTCGCCAGGCCGCCGAGATAGGTGGCGTCGATCGAGTAGAAGTTGCCGCCGCCCAGCGGGAAGTCGCCGTCCAGCAGGTCGCCGAAATCCATGCCGCCGGCGCCGATGGCCCCGGCCAGCTCGTCATGGGCGTAGACATAGCCGAAATCGTCGGCGACGGTTGGCCCGTCACCGAAGGTGATGGTGCCGAAGTCGCCCTTCACATAGACATAGGTGCGGTCGACCTGGACGCCGTCCCGCCGGTTGACGGAGTCGAAGCGGATGCGGCCGCCGTACTCCAGGCCGGAATCGGTGACGTTCTTGACGTCGAACTGCATCCGCGCATTGGTCTGGAAATCGTAGTCGCGGTCGAAGTCGCTGTGTTGGGTGTCGGTGAGCACCAGCGCCGACTGCGCGGCGACGAACCCGGTGATCTTCAGCTGCAGACCGGACGTCACATTGGCATCGGCCGCCGATGCCGGCACCGCCCCGATCAACGCGGCAGCGGCCAGCGCCGTGCCTCCCAGCAATACCTGCTTCATTCTGCCTCCCTCTACCCGCACCGACGCGGGGCGATACACGCAAGACGCCCGCCTGTCGGCCGAGCTCTGTGTCGTCGAAGGCACAGTCGATTTGGGCTGGTGGGTTGCTTTAATCGTGTGCCTGAGACAGCAAAAACCCTAGTCTCGGCCAAATTCGTAACATACATACAAAAATGTATAGTTTGTTACGGTGGCGATCCGTTGCCGACGGGCCACACCTGCCGCCGGTGGCCGGTCAGTGCGGCCGACCGCAAAGAGACGGTGTTGCAGATCGCCCCGGGCGCGGGTTTGCGAGCGGGCAGCCCCCGGGGCACGGTCTGTCCGGCCCCGCAGCGCCGAGATGGGCAATGGCTGGAATGAGGTCGTGCCGATGCGTCCCGGCCGAGGGCAGAGAGCCTAGGCGGGCGTCTCCTCGCCGTCCCAGTACTGTCGTGTCCCCGACATGTCGAAGATGTCGTCCCGGCTGCGCAGCGCGCCGACCGCCATCTTGTTCGAATCCGGATAGACGCAGACCTCGTTCGGGTTGCGCTGGCCGATCATCAGCGTGCGGCAGGGGCCCGGGCCGCTGTTGAGGAAGGAATGGCCGACCTTGCGGCCGGCGGGGAAGCAGACATAGTCGCCGGCTTTCAGCTCGTGGCGCTCGTCGCCGAGGATCAGCGTCACCTGGCCTTCGAGGACCAGCGCATGCTCCTCCTCCAGCATGTGGTAGTGCGTCGGGCACAGCCGCTTGCCGGGCGCCGGGGACTCGATCAGCACGCCGACGCGGTAATCCGGCCCGACCGCCGCATGGGTCAGGTGCTTCGAGCGGCCGCCGAACCGGGCGCTGCCGGGCACGCCGTCCTCATGCCACTCCACCGACGCCTCGGCGACCGGCGGCTTCGGTGCCGCCGCGGCCTCGGCCACCGCGGCATCGGCGGGCGGGGCGACGCCCGGCGGCAGGCCGGTGTCCTCGCCGTCCCAGTAGTTGCGCGTCGCCGCCATGTCGAAGATCGCTCGGCGCCCCAGGGGGCGCACCAGAACCTTGCTGGTGTCGGTGTAGACGCAGACCTCGTTGGGGTTCTTCTCGCCCACCACGACGTAGCGGCAGGTCGTGTCGCCGGTATTGATCAGGCAATGCCCGGCCTTCTGCCCGGCCGGATAGCAGATATAGTCCCCAGCCTTCATCTCATAAGTGTCGGTGCCGAGACGCGCGGTGACCGTGCCCTCGAGGATGTAGACATGCTCCTCCTCGAAGATGTGGTAGTGCGCCGGCGAGCTCTGCTTGCCCGGCCCCAACTCCTCGATGGCGACGCCGACATGGTAATCGTCGCCGACCGCGGCCCGGGTCAGGTGCCGGTATCGCGTGGTGAAGCGCGGTATGTCGGACCACTCCTGCCACGGGACGTCGTTCGACGAGATCGGCCTGGCCGGCGCGACGGTCTCGCTCGCCATGTGTCTGCTCCCCCTTTGCGATCGGGCCGCCCGATCCTGGACCGGAAGCGGCAGCAGTCAAAGCCTCACAGCTCCGCCGGCCGGCGATGCGCCAGGGCCAGGGAGCGGGCGAGGGCGGCGCCCAGCGACAGGCCGTAAGCATCGCGCAGATAGGTCTGGAAGTCGTAGATCGTCACCGCCGGGCAGGTCTCGAACTCCAGGATCCGGACGTCGCCATCCTCGCCGGCGCGGAGGTCGACTGAGAAATAGTCGCGCAGGCCGAAATTCTCGGCCAGGCGGGGGACCAGCGCCTCGGCCGCGGCGACGGTCCGGGCCGCCGCAGGTCCGGCCTCGGCGCGCAGATCCGACAGCTGCGGGACAAAGGCGCGGCCCTGCGTCTCGCCGAAGCCGGTGCGGCCGCCCTCGGTGTCGCGGCTGCCGGACAGGCTGGCATTGTCGCGCATGGTCATGAAGGCCCCGCCGGTCTCGCTGCCCGGATCCTTGCCCAGCCGGGCGATGCCCAGCGACGCGGCAAGGGGCCGGCCGACATCCATGACGCTGACCCGGATGTCATGCCCCGGCAGGAAGGGCTGGATCACCGCCCGGTCGCGGTAGCGATCCCACAGCCTCGCGGCCGCCTCCAACGCCGCCTCGGCATCCGCGGTCCGGGAATCGGCGAAGATGCCGATCTTGGCGCCGAGCGTGTTCGGCTTGACGAAGAACGGCCCCGGTCCATCCAGCACATCGGCGCTGGCGATCACCCGACGCCCCTCCACCAGAGCGGTCGGCGGCACCGGCAGGCCGGCGGCCGCGGCCAGAGCCGTGCATTTGAACTTGTCCTGGCACAGATGCTGGGCCTGGGGCGGGCTGCCATAGCTGCCGATCCCGGCCAGTCGGGCCAGGGCGCTGGCGGCACTGCCGCGGTAATAGGCGATGCCGTCGGTCTGGCACCACAGGATGGTGTCGTCGCGCCGGGCGACGAGGCCGGGCAGGGCGCCGATCAGCCCGTCGAGCTCGAGGAACTCGGCCTCCAGCCCGGCCTCGGCGAGCGTTGTCGTGAGCTCCGGCCGGATCGCCGCCAGATCCGTCGCCTGGGTCAGGTAGCAGGCGACCTCCGCCGCGACGGCGGGATCGAAGCCGGCTGCCTGCAGCCGCGCCCGGCACGCCGCCTCGGGTTCGTATGTGATGACCACGCGGCGGAGCGGGGAGGGCGGCATCGTCGGCTCCTCGATCAGGGAAACGCGCAGACCTCGTTGGTGACGCGGACGAAGCTGCGCTCGCCCTCGACCAGGCTGAAGCGGTACTCCTTGTCGCCGACCACGATGGTCTGGAACAGCGGCAGCACGCCGGTGGCGGTGGCCTGCTTGCCGTCGATGCCGCGGAAGTTCACGGTCACGCTCTTGGCCGGGTCGAACCAGGACTGCGCCTTGTTGTTGTCGTCCACCGCGCTCTCGCCGCGGCCGGTCACGGCGATGGTGTTGTTGGCGAAGGCGACCGAGCTGTTCGATCCCGCCGCGTTCTGGGTCGGCAGGATGAAGCGCTTGCTTTCGCCCGGCTTGCAGTCGCGCGGCGCCGCGGCCTGGTCGATGTAGAAGGCCAGGCGCTGCGGGTCGAGCCCGGACTGCAGGCGCTGCGCCACCTTGTCGGCCATCTCGCGATAGGTGCCGGTCGGGACCTCGCGCTCGAATCGGGCCATCAGCTCGCGGTACTGGATCTGCGCCGTCTGCGCCGCCGCCTGCAGCTGCACCCGCTGCTGTTCCCACCCGCTCTTGTCCTGGGTCAGGCCGGAGACCTGGGACTGCAGCGTCGCGATCTGGCCGCGGGTCCGCTCGACCCCGATCTGATAGGCGAAGGCTGCCACCACCACCAGCACGGTGATCGAGAAGAAGACGCGGATGATCGCGCCCCAGACGCGCCGCCGGTAGCGACTCTCCGGATCGTAAAGACCGAGACCCATGAACCCCATCCAAATCCTTTGCCGGCGGACGTTGCCGCCGTAGCATGGCCGACAGTTACGACAGGGGCCCCCCGGCCGCCAAGCCCGTCGCGAGGGGGCGCGGCAAATCGGCGGCGTTTAAACTGTCGTCTAAACAGAGTTCCGTTTGGAGGAGCGCAGCGTGGATCCGATCCATCACTTCATCGACGGCAAGGCCGCGCCCGGCCGCAGCGGCCGCGCCGGCGACGTGTTCAACCCGGCGACCGGCGAGGTCTCCGGCCGCGTCGACTTCGCCTCGGCCGAGGAGGTCGGCGCCGCCATCGCCGCGGCCCGCAAGGCTCTGCCCGGCTGGGCGGCGACGCCGACGGTGATCCGCGCCCGCATCATGTTCCGCTTCAAGCAGCTGATCGAGGAGAACATCGAGGAGCTGGCGCGGATCGTCACCGCCGAGCACGGCAAGGTGCTGTCCGACGCCAAGGGGTCGATCCAGCGCGGCCTCGAGGTGGTGGAGTTCGCCTGCGGCATCCCGCATCTCTTGAAGGGCGAGTTCAGCGAGAATGTCGGGCGCGAGATCGACAGCTTCTCGATCCGCCAGCCGGTCGGCGTCTGCGCCGGCATCACGCCGTTCAACTTCCCGGTGATGGTGCCGCTGTGGATGTTCTCGGTCGCCATCGCCTGCGGCAACACCTTCGTGCTGAAGCCGTCGGAGAAGGACCCGTCCGCCGCCAACTGGCTGGCTGCCAAGCTGATCGAGGCCGGCGCCCCTCCGGGCGTGCTGAACGTGGTGCATGGCGACAAGGTCGCGGTCGACACGCTGCTGACCGATCCGGGCGTCGCGGCGGTCAGCTTCGTCGGCTCGACCGCGATCGGCGAGTACATCTATGCCACCGCGGCGGCGCATGGAAAGCGGGTGCAGGCGCTGTGCGGCGCCAAGAACCACATGGTGGTGATGCCGGACGCCGACCTCGACAAGGCGGTCGACGCGCTGATGGGCGCGGGCTACGGCTCGGCCGGCGAGCGCTGCATGGCGATCTCGGTGGCGGTCGCGGTCGGCGATGTCGGCGACAAGCTGATCCAGAAGCTAGAGCCGAAGGTGCGGGCGCTCAAGGTCGGCCCGGGCACCGACCCGGACGCCGAGATGGGTCCGCTGGTCACCAGGCAGCACCACGACAAGGTGCGCGGCTATGTCGACATCGGCGTCCAGGAGGGCGCCAAGCTGGTGGTCGACGGCCGCGGCCTGAAGCTGCAGGGCTATGAGAACGGCTACTTCATCGGTGGCTGCCTGTTCGACCAGGTGCAACCGGAGATGCGGATCTACCAGGAGGAGATCTTCGGGCCGGTGCTGTCGGTGGTGCGGACGCCGGACTTCGCGACCGCGCTGGACCTGGTGAACAAGCACGAATACGGCAACGGCACCGCGATCTTCACCCGCGACGGCGACGCGGCGCGGACCTTCGTCAGCAACTGCAATGTCGGCATGGTCGGCGTCAACGTGCCGATTCCGGTGCCGATGGCGTTCCACAGCTTCGGCGGCTGGAAGCGCTCGGCCTTCGGCGACCTCGGCATGTACGGGCCGGACGGGGTGCGCTTTTACACCAAGCTGAAGACGGTGACCGAGCGCTGGCCGACCGGCATCAAGGGCGGGGCGGAGTTCACCATGCCGGTGATGCGCTGACGCTTTCGTGCGTTGGTTCGCGTTGCCTCTCCCGCCTGGCGGGAGAGGCAACGCGTTACGTTTTTCCGATCAAGCGGCGGCGGCCAGGTCCGGCGACGCCTTGGCCTGCTGGTGCGCCTCGGCCACGGCGCGGTCGCGGTGCTCCGGGCCGTAGCCGAGGCCCTCGGCGCGGACGAAGTCGATGTCGGTGACGCCGATGAAGCCGAGGATGGCGCGCAGATAGGCCTCCTGGTGGTCCAGCGCCTCGAGACCGGCGGTGTAGATGCCGCCGCGCGAGGAGGCGATGATCACCTTGCGGCCGCCGGCGAGGCCCACCGGGCCGGTCTCGGTATAGCGGAAGGTGCGGCCGGCCTGGGCCAGCCGGTCGATCCAGGCCTTCAGCTGGGTCGGGACGGTGAAGTTGTACATCGGCGCGCCGATCACCACGACGTCGGCCGACAGGAACTCCCCGACGATCGCGTCGATCAGCGCCCGCTCCTCGGCCTGGGCCGGCGTCAGCTCGGCATCCTTGCCGAACTTGACCACCGCCACGCGCTCGGCGTCCAGGTGCGCGGGCGCGTCGACGACGAGGTCGCGATACACCAGCTCGGCCTGCGGGTAGCGGGCACGCCAAGCGTCGACGGTGGCCTTGGTCAGCTGGCGCGACACCGAGGCGTCGCCGAGTGGGCTGGAATCGATCTGCAGGATCTTCATGGACCCCTCCTGGGTGCGAATGACAGTGCCATTGCATTTACGGATGGAGGTAATTCGCCTGTAGTCTGGATTTTCACGATGGATCGTTCTATCTGTGAGACAATCTACTGTGAGTGACGGCCATGCTCGACCTCAACGACCTCCGCCTCTTTGCCAAGGTGGCGCAGCTGGGCGGCTTCACCGCCGCCGGCCGGGCGCTCGGCCTGCCCAAGTCGCGGCTCAGCCGCCGGATCGCGGCGCTGGAGGAGGGGCTGGGCGTCCGGCTGCTGCAGCGCTCGACCCGCCGGCTGTCGCTGACCGATGTCGGCGAGACCTTCCTGCGCCATTGCGAGGCCCTGCTGGTCGAGGCCGAGGCGGCGGAGCAGGCGGTGGCCCAGGCTCGGTCCGAGCCGAGCGGGCTGATCCGCGTCACCTGCCCGCACATCCTGGCGCAGACCATGATCGCGCCCCTGATCAACAGCTTCCTGGCCGCCCATCCGGCGGTGCGCATCGCCATGGAGCTGACCGGCCGCCGCGTCGACGTGATCGACGAGCGCGTCGACTTGGCCTTCCGCGTCCGCCGGCCGCCGACCGAGCCCTCCGATGTCGTGGTGCGGGTGCTGTCCCAGACCCGGGCGGTGGTGGTGGCGGCGCCGGCGCTGCTGGACCGCCTCGGCCGCCCCGTGGAGCCGGTCGACCTGATCCGCCTGGGCACGCTCGACCTGCACCACGCCGATGGCCGCCATGTCTGGACCCTGGTCGACGCGGCGGGCGCCCCGCAATCGGTGCCGCATGTGCCGCGGCTGGCCAGCGACGACATGTTCACCCTGCGCCAGGCCGCGATCGACGGCCTCGGCGCCGCGCTGCTGCCGGACTATATCTGCCGGCCGGCGATCGAGGCCGGGCTGCTGGAGCATGTGCTGTGGGGCTGGCGGGTGCCGGAGGGCGAGGTGCAGGCGGTGTTCGCCTCACGCCGCGGCCTGGTGCCGGCAGTGCGCGCCCTGGTCGACCATGTCGTCCGCTGGGTGCCGCGGATGGTGGCGATCTGCGACAGCGAGCGGCGCGAGGAGGACCGGCTGCCGCCCTATCGCGATTCCGGCGCCAATGCCGCCGCGCTCGGCCTCGATACGCTGTTGACCGCCCAGCCGGCCGCCCACTAGCTTCGGCGCGACGGTTCCTTCGGGATCAAAAGGGAACGCAGTGCGGGCTTCGGCCCAACGCTGCGGCTGCCCCCGCAACTGTGAGCGGCGAGTTCTCCGTCATCATGCCACTGGGGGGTTTCGAGCCCCGGGAAGGCGACGGAGCAACGACGACCCGCAAGCCAGGAGACCTGCCGTCAGTCGTGGTCACGCGCGAGCACGCCGGGCGGGGTGTCCTGGTGGTTGCCGAACCGGTGCAGGCCGGGGAGACAGCGTTCGCGGTGACGTGCCACAGGCGTGTCCCCGAGGTCTCCATGTCCGTTCCCTTCCGCTGCTGTCTGATCCTGCTTACCGCCGGCGTCTCCGTGCCGGCAAAGGCCGAAGAGGCCGAACCCGGCCTGACGCTCGATCCGATCGTAGTGACCGCCAACCGCATTCCGACCCCGGCGGCGGAGGTCGGCAGCGCCGTCACCGTGATCACCCGGCAGGAGCTGGAGGACCGGCAGATCCGCCAGCTCTCCGACGCCCTGCGCGAGGTGCCGGGCGTCGCCGTGAACCGCACTGGCCCGGCCGGCCAGACCCAGGTTCGCATCCGCGGCTCCGAGAGCAACCAGACGCTGGTGCTGATCGACGGGGTCGAGGCCAACGACCCGTCGTCGGAGTCCGAGTTCGACTTCGCCCATCTGATGGCCGACGACATCGAGCGGATCGAGGTGCTGCGCGGGCCGCAGAGCGCGCTCTACGGCTCGGACGCGATCGGCGGCGTGGTCAACATCGTCACCCGGCGCGGCGAGGGGCCGGTCACGGGCACGGCCTCGGTCGAGGGCGGCGGGTACGGCACGCTGCGCGGCCATGCCTCGATCAGCGGCGGCAATGACGATGTCGATGTCCTGATCGGCGCTGCAGGCCTGCGGACGGATGGCGCGTCCGCCGCCCGGAACGGCAGCGAGGCCGATGGATATCGCAACGGCACGATCTACACGAAGATCGGGCTGCACCCGAGCGAGCTGATCGATATCGACGTGGTCGGTAGATACACCCGTTTCAACACCGATCTCGACGGCTTCGCCGGCGGCGTCGGCGCCGTCGACAGCAGGGACGACGTCGACGGCTCGACCTTCCTCGGCCGCATCCAGGGCAAGCTGAAGCTGCTCGATGGCCGCTGGGAGCACATCGTCGGCTTGTCCTATACCGACGACAGCCGCGACTATCGCGACGGCGACGCCATCATCACCAGCAGCTATCGCGGCAAGACCACCCGGGTCGACTACCAGACCAACCTGACGCTGAACAGCGAGGCGGTGCTGCCGGCCGAGCACCGCCTGACCTTCGCCGTCGACCATGAGGAGCAGCAGGCGGACAGCGACAGCGGCTTCTCCGACTTCAGCCGGCGGATCGGCGCCACCGGGCTGGTCGGGCAATACCAGCTGGGCCTGCTCGACGGTGTGTTCCTGACCGGCAGCGTGCGGCGGGACCTGAACGATCTGTTCCGCGACACCACCACCTGGCGCCTGACCGCGGCCTGGCGGATCGAGGCCACGGGCACCAAGCTGCGGGCCTCCTACGGCACCGGGGTGAAGAACCCGACGCTGTTCGAGCTGTACGGCTCACCAACACCTATCGCGGCAACCCGGACCTGAAGCCGGAACACGCGGAGGGCTGGGACGCCGGCTTCGACCAGGAGGTCTGGGGCGACCGGGTGGTGTTGGACGCCACCTGGTTCGAGCAGCGGATCGGCGACCTGATCGTCGGCAGCGGGCAGGGCTCGACCAACCTGCCGGGCACCGCGACCGCACGCGGGGTCGAGCTGGGCCTGTCGGTGATGCCTGTCGACGACCTGACCATCCGCGCCGCCTACACCTATACCGACGCCCAGGACGCGACCGGGGCCGAGCTGGTGCGCCGGCCGCGCAACATCGCCAGCCTCAACGTCGACTACCGGCTCCTGGACGGGGCCGCGAACGTCAATCTGGGTGTCGATTACAACGGCCCGCAGAAGGATCTGGCCTTCGACGAGGTCTACAATTCGTCGCCGGTGACGCTGGAGGGATATACGCTGGTGAACCTGGCGGCGTCCTACCAGGTCAGCGACAGGGTGCAGGTCTATGGCCGGATCGACAATCTGCTGGACGAGGATTATGAGGAGGTCTGGACCTACGGCTCACTGCGGCGGGCCGGGTACCTCGGCATGAAGGTCAGCTTCTGATCGCGATGCGCCGTCCCGCCGTGATCCCGCTGCTCCTGGCCCTCGGGCTCGCGGCACCCGCCATGGCCGGGCCGCATCGGATCGTCTCGCTCAACCTCTGCGCCGATGCGCTGGTGCTGCGCCTGGCCGACCGCGCCGCTGTGCAGTCGGTGAGCTGGCTGGCGCGCGACCCGGAGAATTCGGTGGTGGCGGCCGAGGCGGCCTCGGTGCCGGTCAATCGCGGGCTGGCGGAGGAGGTGGCGGCGCTGCAGCCGGACTTGGTCGTGGTCGGCGCCTTCACCGCCCGCAGCACGGTGGCGCTGCTGCGCCGCCTCGGGGTGCCGATCCTGGAGCTTGGCGTGCCACGGGACATCGACGGCGTCCGCGCCCAGATCCGCCAGGTGGCGGCGGCCCTGGGCCAGACGGAGCGCGGCGAGACTATGATCGCGGCGATGGACGAGAAGCTTGCGGCGGTCCGGAGACCGCAATCGCCGCCGCTGGCGGTGGTGCTGCGCCCGAACGGCTTCACCGCCGGTCGCGGGTCCCTGGTCGATGAGATCCTGCGCCGGGCCGGCGTCCGTAACCTCGCCGCCGAGCAGGGGCTGGAGAATTACGGCGAAATCCCGCTGGAGCGGGTGGCGCTGGCCGGGGTGCGGCTGCTGATCCTGAACCAGCCGGAGAACCGGGCGCCGTCGCTGGGTGAGGCGGTGCTGGACCATCCGATCCTGGCGGCGCTGCCCGGGCTGCGCCTGGTCCGGGTGCCGGCGCGGCTGTGGACCTGTGGCGGGCCTGAGGTCGCCGACGCAGCCGCCCTGATCGCGGCCGCCGCAAGGCTAGCGGAGGAGGGGTCGTGAGAGAGCAGGCAAGGCCATTTATGTTGCCTCTCCCGCTTGCGGGAGAGGTCGGGCTCGGGGTCCGAACCGGATAGATCGTGGACAGAATGGACCGGCAAGATCGTTGACAGGTTTCCTGGTCGGCAAAGGGGGGCTTTGCCGATGCCATTCCAGGAGACACGAGCGTTGGACGAGGCGGTTC
>Ga0102589_1000477_pt1 | contig 81817 bp, 83 predicted proteins | sample AraplaMF_Col_mLB_FD_76858 | JGI IMG/M metagenome (GOLD analysis project Ga0102589, IMG submission 76858) | Arabidopsis root microbial communities from the University of North Carolina, USA - plate scrape MF_Col_mLB | ecosystem: Host-associated > Plants > Roots > Endosphere | place: USA...
TCGAGCATTTCTAAGCAAGTGTTCATCATTAAACCATTTCTACTTTTTCCAAATTACTCCTTCTTTCCCTAAAATCTTTTTTTATTCTGTATAAATAGTCATACTCATCAATCAAAAACATCACTCCCTTCAAATCCAGAAAAGTGGAACCGCCTCGCTCAGGACCGACAAGCATAAGACAAAGATCAGTGAAGGTTGCTTTTTAACCTTTGCTGGGCTTTGGCTTATGACCTCGAGGGACTAGGCGGTGGAACTAGACATCACGAAAAGTGGAACCGCCTCACTTAGGACCGACATTTTTAAAAATACTGTCTCTGTCACTAAGGACAAAAATAAAAAAATCCCTACTGTTTACACAGTAGGGACGAACATTCTAGTCGCGGTACCACCCTAGTTATTAGTACACAAATATAACAGTACTAATATCTTCATTTCATAACGGCTCTTCACCGTCTTCCCCTCACAGACTCGTTTCGAAGAAGATGCTCTAGGACTGTAATTCATGTTGTTTTTTGTACTGATTTGCACCACCATCAGCTCTCTGTCACAGGGAAAACATCACTACTTTGTTCCTTTCATTGCTCTACACTATTCAATTCATTTTTACTTAAAAATAAAAAAGTCCCTACTGTTTACACAGTAGGGACAAAATGGTTAAATTCGCGGTACCACCCTAAATTATTAGTATGTAAATTAGTATACTAATATCTTCATTTCATAACGGCTCTTCACCGTCTTCCCCTCACAGATTCGTTTCGAAGAAGATGCTCTAGGATTGTAATTCATGTTGTTTTTTGTACTGATTTGCACCACCATCAGCTCTCTGTTACAGGGAAAACACCACTACTTGAGTTCCTATCATTGCTTTGCGTCATTTGATTAATAACAACTTTATTCCTAAACGAAACAAATGTCAACATTTTTTTATTTTAAAATAAAATTATATCAATATACTTTATTTAGTTGGATTCACCAAAAAAATACAAGAGATATTAACCGAACAATTGTCAGCACTTTTATGTTTAAGTTAGAAAAAGAATTTTATTGTTTCATTATACTAGGTCATTTTACATGTAGAAGCATTACCGTTCTCTTTACTTATTTTATACAGTCTCTCAACAGTTTTTCTACTCTCCAGAATTCCTATATATTAGTACAAGTAACATGATTTTAAATTTTGGAATGGAAATCTCATTCTTTTTTTACTGAGTCTGTTTTTATTATATAATTATAGTTTTTCATTTTATTATTGCACAAATCATTTCAACTTTATCTTTAACCATACAAGAAAAAACCAAAAGAAAGAGCACAATCTTAATTGATTGTGCTCTTTTAAAAATTTATGCAGTTACATCTCGTTTTGAAAATACGTAAAAAGCTAGAAATAGGAAAACCACCAAATAACATATTAGTACAATGCTCGAGAAAGCCATCGTCATTCCTTCAACAAGAGGTGCTCCATCCATGTATTGCATAAGATTTGTGTTTGCAAAAAGTATGTATTTAGCCCATTCATATTTGGTTGCAATAATCGTAGTAATCACATTACCCATAAATAATAAAAATATAGATAAACCAATTGCTATCGTATTATTTCTAAAGATTGTAGAGACCATAAAAGCCATTGTAGCAAGCATAAATGTCTCAATGAAACTAAGTAAATATAGCTTTGCTGAATATAGTAATCGACTTTGCTCTTCAACATGTCCATCTACATATGCTAAGTAAGATGGATTCCCATCAGCCGGGCCAAAAAGTATTAAACCGATTACTAAAGATGCACAAAATAAAACCGCTAAAAATACAAGACCAAACAGAATACTAGTTAAATATTTTGATAAAATAATTTTACTTCTAGAATATGGTCTAATTAATAATAATTTAATCGTACCCCAGTTAAACTCACTTGCTACAATATTTGCTGCAATAATAATTGTGAATAAACCGACTAGTACAATTACGTCTGATGTACTATCAATAAATGTCCAAACATTTCTCTCCTCATTTGGAGATATATTATGTTTTATTCTATATTCATTTACTGCTATGTTTTTTTCAATAAATTTTCTATTTGGATCGTTTTTACCGACTTCTTTTAAATCTTTTTTCAGTGAATCAGTTTCTTGTTGTAGTACTTGTTTCCATTTATCATCAGTTACTTGTTGAGATTTACCTTCTGAATATTTTGTAAAACCTCCTACCACTCCTACTAAAATAATAACAAGAGCAATCATGACAAGTGTTCCCGGTCTTTTTATAATTTTTATCCATTCATTTTGTATCAATTTTATCATGGTCATATTCCCTTCTCTAAGAAATACTCAAAGTATGTATTTTTAAGATCACTATCTTACATCGATGAATTAAACAGTCGTTATTTCAAGGAAACGGTCTTCCAATGTTTTTGAATTCACCTTAATTCCATATATTTTTATGCCAGCATGAACTAATTTTTCAATCATTTCTGGAACGTCTTCTCTAGATGCTTGCACATAAATATCACTTTCATTCATCTCAACACTATATTTAGACAGTACTTTTTGAGCAGCACTTACATCACTAACTTCAACAATATATGTTTGAGATTCTTCGTTAATCAGCTCATTTACCGTTTGTACACCAACGAGCTCACCTTTTTGAATAATACCGATTCGATCACACATCATTTCCATCTCAGATAAAAGATGACTAGATACAATGACAGCCATCCCTTTTTCTCGTGTTAATTTTTGTAAATAGTCCCTCATCTCACGAATTCCAGCTGGATCAAGTCCATTGGTTGGCTCATCTAAAATAAGAACTTTTGGATCATGTAATAAGCATTGTGCTAGTCCCAAACGTTGCCTCATACCAAGTGAATATGTTTTAACTTTATTGCGAATCGCACTTGTTAAACCTACAAGCTCTACAACCTCATCAATTTTCTCTTTTGTGATCCCTTTTACCATTCTTGCATATTGCATTAAATTATCGTATCCACTTAGGAATTTATATAACTCTGGATTTTCAACGATCGCACCAATATTCGCAACAGCTTTTTCAAAGTCCGTTTTTATGCTGTTTCCGTTGATTATTACATCACCTTCTGTAATACTCATTAGTCCAACCATCATCCTAATAGTCGTTGTTTTACCAGCACCATTTGGACCTAAAAACCCAAAAACTTCTCCTTCATAAATATCAAAACTTAAATCAGAAACTATTTTCTTATTTTTGATTACCTTGGTTAAACCTTTCATTTGTACAATCGATTTTCCCATGTTGTCCTCCTATTTAGCTGTTTAACAGTATTTCAAAATAAAATAAATCCATCATATATCTTATTCTATTAAATGATTAGAAACCCTTTAAAAATGTTAAAATTTTCCTTTTTTTTATAATAATATGTACTTTTATTATATATTTTGTGCACTTAATCTTAGATAAAATATCAGTTTGTACAATCAAAAGTGAAACAAGCGTAATATGATATACAAATGAATCCGCAAATTAAAAGTTCATAGACAAAATAAGGATTCTCATTAAGTCTATACCATAAAGAAGTACAGAAAGAGCATTATTGGAGCTTAACATAAAGTTAGACATAGCTCGTTCTCGAAACATATTTTTAAACAATTTGTCATACGATTTAACACAATTACATTTCACCAATACGTAATGCTTCAAAATGAAATAGTATCAACTGATGATCAATATTCACATGCCTAACTATGCGATTTTGATGGAGGATACTTGATTGATAAACTATTTAAAATTATTTATGTATATTATTTTTTTACTAGTCGCAATTTATTTGGATATAAAATTGTAACTTGTAACCCTTTTGAACATATAAAAAAGAAAACCAAACTGGTGGTTTTCTTTTTTTATGTCGTATTTACTTATTGACAATTTTTCCTTATAAAATATAATAAACTTATCATATGTTAACTAAAAATATAAATAAGTTAACATTAAGAATGGGGGATTTTAAATGCATCCAGAAAGATTGAAAATGCTTATTACTGCAGCTTTATTTGCATCGATTATTGGTATACTTGCACAAATATCTATTCCTTTACCATTTTCTCCAGTACCAATTACAGGTCAAACTCTAGCAATCGGACTTGCTGCTACAATTTTAGGTAGAAAATATGGAACAATTTCAGTACTGATTTATTTAGCAATTGGTGCCATCGGAGTACCTGTATATGCGGAATTTTCAGCTGGATTTAGTGCACTTATTGGGCCAACTGGTGGCTATTTAATAGGATTTATACCGACTGTATTGATCATTGCTTACTATATAGAAAAAACTAGTTTCACAGTCTTACAGGTTTTCATAGCAAACACGATTGGAATGCTAGTTACATTACTATTCGGAACGATTTGGTTAAAAATCTCTCTGGATTTAGGTTGGAAAGCAGCTCTAACAGGTGGATTTTATCCGTTTATCATTTTAGGTCTTGTTAAAGCTTACTTAGCCGCTTCAATTGGGGTAATTGTAAGAAAACGTCTTGAGAAAGCTAATTTATTAAAAGTAGAAAATAATATTTCAGCTTAATATTAAAAGAACCCTTATATATGGGTTCTTTTGTTTTTTATTCAACTTTTAATTAAACGTTTGTTTGGAAATCCATATACTCCTCCTCTCCCTTATTTACCACCAGATTACTAACTACTTATCAAATGAAAAAACCACTCAAAAATGAGTGGTTTCCTTGTTAGTTTGAAACCTCAACAGATTGAACAACTGCACGGTCCTTTTTTTGTTTAATCGTTACAATATAATCTTGACCTGGCTGATTATACTCATCCATTTGATGCTCTGGAATATAAAATCGATCAAGATTATGGTTGATATTGATTACTTTTTCGCCATTATCATATGAATCGTAGAGATATGATATTTTAGCACTGATATATTTTAATTTTTCAGGGCGTTGATCTGTTACATAGTCAAAAACATAAAGCTCCTTTTCACTCTTTTTGAACACAATATAAACCTTCTGCCCTTCTTTTGGTTTCGCTTTACCTTTCCAATCCTTATCATTAATTTCATCGAATTTATATGATAGTGCAGCATAGTGACCAAATAATGGCTCAATGGGATCTAAGCTTTTTGCCTCAATCTTAAAAGTGTCAGCAGTTTGTTTAAAGTACAATATGCTCCCAAGTAATGAAAGCAGCAATATTAACTGTATGAAAGACAATAATATTAGTTTTATTTTATTTTGCATATTCATCACCTCTTGCTTTTTTCGATTGAATAAAGACGATATAAAGTATAGCTGCAAGTATGATGAATACGATTGATTTACCTATGAAAGTAACAGATAACCCTGTGTAAATACCAATTACAAGAATAATAAAAGTAATAAAGCCAATAATCATGCTTCTTTTTTCTTCATGAGAAACACCGAAAAATAAGCGAATACAAGAATAAGCGAATAATATTAAAACACCAACAATCATATTAGCTAATTCGTCCTGAATACCAAAAATCGGTAATAAGAAAATGAAAAGATAAATCCAGAGATAATTTTTAATTAGCTCATTATTCTTCCATTTTCGATAAACGGTATAAATAGCTAATAAAATGAACATTAGCATTAGAATATTGAACACTGGAAACGCTAATTCTTTTTGAATTTCATGAATTACATCAAAAGTTACTCCCATGATCGTAATGATAAATGTAGTAATCCAAATAAATGGAGTAATGAAAGGCAGTAATACATAATCAATCACTCCAAATTCATTAAGTAGCCACAAAACAAATATTACCGTGATGATTGGTATGATATATTGACGATCAGAATACGTCTCAAAAAATACGATAATAATATACCCTAAAAAAGTATAGTTGAAGCTCGCATTCCAACGAGTTTTCATTTTCAATAGGAAATAAATTGAACAAAGTAATAATGGTAGCTGTAAGAGATATACATAAGATGTTCCATTATCAGCACTATAGTTTAAACTAAATAATCCAATACCTAAAAATAAATAATAAAACATGTCATGCCTTAAAAAGTAATAATATAGAAAGGCTAATATTGTCCAAGTAATAAGAAAAATTGGGCTATCGCTAGAAAATTGATACATTTGTACAATTAAAACGAAAGCACACGCATATCCGATTACATTTATGAAATTCAAACAATTTCCGAAAAGTTCTTTTCCTTTTTGATAACTGATAAACGCCGCTGAATGAAAAATAATTAATGTAACAAAAATAATGATTAATCTTACTGTTTGATCGTAATTATTCCAGTTGCTTCCAACGAGCGCAAGTATTGAAAATGCAACTAGTAAAGCAATAAGAAAGGGTACGATATTCGTTAAAAACGACTGCTTCTCACTTTTATTCTTATGATTTTCATAGGTTAGAATTCTGCTTACAGTCTCGTCATCTATTAACTCATGAGACCGCCACTCTTTTAGTTTTTGATCAATTTTATTCATTGTTTGCCCCCTGTTTGTTGTGCAAATTAAATGCGCTACTTTAACGTCAAAATATTTCAATGGATTAAGAAACTTTTAATGTTTCAATATCATTATAAGCTCCTATTACTGTTTCTAGTATCAATAGTTCTAAGATTTAGATGATTAAGAGAATGAATCAAACGTTTGTTTAACTATTTTGATAAAAGCTGTTTTCTTATAAATTTTGCTATCTAAGTATGCACAACTACAGGTCGCTTCCTTTTCGTAGGGCGAAAACTAAGCCTCCTCGACTGGCCTGCGGGGTCATGAGCCTTGAGTCCACAGGAAGTGGGTCATGCATTCGTTACGATAGGACGCCGTGGTTTTAGAATGCCTACCTTACTTGCCCACAAGAGTCTCGCACATTCCGTTGTAATCAACTACTGTCTTTATGGTTTCAAATCCAAAAAGTAACAACCTTATATAGAAGAGAGCATTGAAAAAAAAAGAAAAGCCCTCCATTTCTGGATTGCTTCACTTACATGTCTTATCCTCTATTCTTCTATATTATCTATATCTATTAATCCCAAATATTCGGTCGTTCAATATTCATTGTTCTCATGTAGTCCAATAATTGGCCAGTATGAACAGATTCGTGATAAGCCACTCTTAGTAGCATATCTCCTAAAGTACGGATATATCCGACGTCTGAACGATCTATTCTTACACTCTCAAGTTCAGACACTTCTATTGATTTAAGATAGTTTATAAATTCATTTCGAAGAGGTATTGCTCTATCTAAATCATCTTGTACATTCGTAAATTCAATTAATTCGTATGGATTTTCAGGATTTGTTATACTCTTTCTATTTTGTAAGATTTGAAGATAAATATACTCACTTTCTAGTACATGCCGAACCATTTCCGCACAAGTTAATGCTTTTTCATCTGGCTTCCAATTTAACATATTAGTAGGAATTGCCTGCCAAACTTTCATACTTCTGCGTCTTATTTCTTCAAAATTTAGTACAATTAAATCGATTTGGTTCATTAAAATCCCTCCTTATATTATTAGTAAATTATACCATTAATTAATGCGATATGCGAACTAATGTTCTAAAAAATATTTTTGAACTATTTCATCGTTTCTGCATTTATTGTAGATTCCCTTTTCGTATGTTAGTCTTTTCATGACGAGTAAATACTGAATATTCTTTTCAAATGGAGGTAAAAATGTTCAAGATCATGATTGTAGAAGATGATGAGAAAATTAGAAAAATAGTCTCTGAAACTTTACAGAAATGGCAGTTCGAAGTAATTGAAATCAATCAGTTTGATCAAGTACTTACTGAGTTCGAGAAAGCTCAACCTCATTTAGTATTATTAGATATTAACCTACCGTCTTTGGATGGCTTTTATTGGTGTCAACAAATTCGAACGGTTTCTAAGGTTCCAATCATATTCCTTTCATCAAGAAATCAAAATATGGATGTCATAATGGCTATTAATATGGGTGGAGACGATTTTGTTCAAAAACCATTTGATTTAGGTGTTTTAGTAGCAAAAGTAAGTGCATTACTAAGAAGAAATTATACATATCAAGATGAAAGTAATACGGAGTTAATTCATCGTGACTTAAAGTTTCATTTAAATAACTCATCAATTGAATATCATAACAACTCAGCAGAGCTATCACGAAATGAGTTTATTATTATGCAAATTTTAATGCGAAACATTGGTAAAATCGTATCGCGCGAGGATTTAATGCAAGCATTGTGGAATGATGAACAATTTGTGGATGATAATACTTTGACTGTAAACGTCAATCGTTTAAGAAGAAAAATAGCTGGACTTGGTCTTGATGAATTTATCATTACTCGTAAAGGGTTAGGTTATCTAATATGAAGCAGTTTTGGCTATTTCTAAAGTTCGAAAAATCTTATCTCTTTATGTTCATTATTAGCAACATTGTTTTAGGTGCGTTGTTTTATACGGACCCAACAATCTCTCTAAAGTGGCATACATTCATATATGCAACTACATTAAATTTACTTATTTTAACAGGTTTTTTACTTTATCGCTTTCAGAAAAACATTCATATTGTTCGTCGAATTGATGAAGAAGATCACGAGAATGTATCATTTGAAGGTTTCTTTTATCAGCAGCATTTAGAAGAATTTAAAAAAAATCAAATTCGAACAATAAATGAAATTCAGTATAAACAGAAAGAGTATCATGATTTTATTGTATCGTGGTTTCATGAAATCAAAACGCCTATTTCAGTATTAAGATTAATGCAGCAAACTGAGTTTGATGAGAAAAGCTTAGGGGAAGAAATAGCCAAAATAGAGCATTATGTAGACCAAGCCCTTTATTATGCGAAACTAGAAAACTTTCATCAAGATTATGAAATCGTAAATTGCAATGTGGAACGGATCGTAAAAGAAGTTGTTAAGAATAACTCTAAGGCGTTTATTGCTAAAAAAATTCGTTTACACTTATCTTTACATTCTACGGTTGTTCAAAGTGATTCCAAATGGCTACAGTTTATATTAAATCAATTGATTAGCAACAGTTTAAAATATACGAGTAGTCATGGAGAAATCTCAATTTCTACTGATGATACGGTGAAAGAAAAACGTTTAATTATCCAAGATTCGGGTATTGGAATTGATCAGCAGGATCTTCCTCGCATTTTTAATCGTGGATTTACGGGTAAAAATGGACGTATTTTTACAAAATCAACTGGCATGGGACTATACTTAGCACAAGAGTTATCAAATAAACTCGGGCATTATATAACTTGCACTTCGGAAGAAAATGTCTTTACGAGATTCGTGATTCATTTTCCTAAAAATAGTGATCCTTATTTATCGACGATAAAACAATAAAATGAGGATGTGTTGATTTCCACTTCAGGATGCTCGCTTTCCATGGGGCGGGCGCTGAGCCTCCTCGGCGAGCCTCCGGGGTCTCAGCTGTCCCGCAGCTCCCATAGGAGTCGAGCACCTTCCGTTTCAATCAGTGTGTTATTGAAAGACTCTAAGAGATTGAATACTACTACATTTAAAAATCTATATTCTTAAAATTGAAAAACTAATTTATACGTTTTTGGGTAAAGTCACCCTTTATGGGTCACTTCTTTGTCACATAGTTTTTAACCTATAGATATAGAATGCATTTTTATAAGAAAAAGACATAAAAATTGATGTTAGTAATGGTGGCGTCTTAAGGTCTGATTGACTTAAGGACGCCACTTTACATTTATAAAAAAGGTTGTGTTGATTTCCACTGCAGGATGCTCGCTTTCCGTGGGGCGTGCGCTGAGCCTCCTCGGCGCATTCGCGCCTGTGGGGTCTCACCTGTCCCGCTACTCCCACAGGAGTCGAGCACCTTCCGTTGCAATCTTATTGTTTAATGAGAGGATGACTCTAAGTACTATCTTAAAATTACTGGCAGTATAAAATACAATATTTATAAATTAAAAAACTACTTTTTTTGTTTTTGGTTTAACCACCCTCTCTGACTAATTCAGTGTCATAGATACCTATAAAATTTAAACGTAAGAAAAAAATATAAAAAATAGAACAGCTTTTTATAAAGCAAAAGGCTTCGGATTTATGGCTAAATTGAAGATGACTTAGATGGTCACATCCTAAAAACAGTAAGAATGGTTCTGAAAGTGTAAAACTCTCATGTAGCTAGTTTTTTAACTAAATAATTAACGATAAAAACAAAAGGACCAAATCCTATGCGATTTAGCCCTTTTATTAATTTATCTAATTATTTCCTTATACTCTTAAGCTGATTCTACTACATGTATTGACTTTTCTTTTTTATGATTCTTAGCGTCTTTGGTTCACTATTTTATAATAAATACTTGTAGATGATAAATAAAATAAACAGTATATCAAGGTATAGACTAGAAGAACTCCTAAAATTACATTTGTTAGTTCTGGAAAATCTTGAACTGAGTCTAGCATGTAGTATTTAAGAATTAGCCAGCTATGAATGATGCCTAATACTAGAGGAGGCATAAAAACAAATAGTAATTGTTTGCGAATGATATTTTTCATGATTTTATTATTTACTCCTATTTTACGTAGGATGGCATATTGTTTTTGCTCTTCAGTTGCTTCACGCAATTGTTTAAAGTAGATAACACTAGCTAGCGCAAACAATGCTATGATTGCAAGGAAGCATGCTGAAAAAAGCATTAGTGAAGAGCTTTCAATTTGCTTTGAATATACGTCAGCAAAGGATGAGTAATAGACATTTGGCGTTTTGGTAACCACTGAATAAATATCTTTTGAAAGTGATTCAGCGTTTTTGGCATTTTTAATTGTATAAAGCTCGTACTGTTGTTTGATTGCACGGGCCTTTAATTCTGAGTATGCTTCATCTGAAATAACCAGGACTGATGGTTTTTTGTCCATTGATCCGTGTGGACTTGTTGCCCATCCAATTAAGGCATAATCCTTCTTTTCCACCAAGCTGAATGTCTTTTCTTGATTCGTTTTGATGCTAAATTTAGGTCGCTTATTTTGCTTATAAACTACTCCAAAGTCAGTTCCTTGAGAAAGCGAGACAGCTTCTGTTCCCTTTAGTTTAACTTTTTGGTCATCGCCTCGTTTTGAGACGATTTGATTGTAAGTAGTTTCGTTAAAAAGAAAAACTTCTTTTGAGAAATATGAAGGCTCCTCAAATGCTAATTTTCGGTCTGAAATCGCTTTTGATACTAGCCCCTCAATTGTTTCGTGGTCTTCAATTTTATGATCTGATTTTTTAATCAGACTTTCAATTTTAATATTTGTTTCTTTATTTATTGATTGATAAGCAATATTGTTCGGTAGGTTCCTGTCTACTGCCTCAAATTGTACCTTGTAATTTATCGTTACAAATCCAATTAATATGATTAATATGGCACTAAATAAAGTAATAAACGTTAAGTTTAATGTATTACTTCTTATTTGAAACTTTAACGAAGACGCCCAAAGTACTGTGTTACCTTTTCGATAATTTTTTCTACTACTAATATATTGAAGTATCCATCCAGTAAACTGGCGGAAGAATAAATAAGTTCCGCCTATTATGCCGATCGTTACAGCAACTAATCCTATTTTTGCGTGATCCTGCCATAAAACAGACTCTCTACCACTACTAATACAAAATACTGAAATCCCTAATAACAAGATCGAGAGTAGTGCTAAAAATGGTGATGATTTAAACGCCTTTTCCATTTTTGTATGAGCATGAAAAAGCTCAATTAATTGGACTCTTCGAATCATAAAGAAACTTTGAATACTGATAATAACAGCTAGTAAAAAAAATAGTAAAACAGTAGAACCAATTGCTTCAATTGGAAAATTCAAAGAAATGACGTTCTTATAATTCATTAAATTCATCAGTAACATGCCAAAGAATTTTGAAAGTAGTCCTCCTACTAACATGCCACTTACTAAAGAAAAACCACCGATTATGAGATTTTCATAGAATATCATTAAGGTGATTTGTGTTTCACTCATTCCAAATAATAGATACATTCCAAACTCTTTTTTCCTTTGTTTCATAAAAAATGAATTAGCATATAAAATGAAGAAAATGATAAACAGGAATATGACAACGGTCGCGATCATTACACCCATTTGGAAATTTTCCTTATTCTTAAGTGCATTCATAATATCGTCGTTATACATTAAAGCCGAGAATGTAAATTGAATAATAACACCGATTATCATTGATACTAAGTAAATTGTATATAATCGAAAATTCCGCTTAATATTCCGCCTCGTTAGCTCAAGAAGGCTCATGATTTATTACCTCCCATTAAGCTTTGAGTATCTAAAATACGATCATAAAATGTTTTTTGATCCTGATCTCCTTTATACAGCTCATTGACAATCTTTCCGTCTCTTAAAAAAATGACACGTTTACAATAACTTGCAGCATATGGGTCATGTGAAACCATTAATATCGTAGTTTGAAAAGTCTCATTTAGGTTCACGAGTTGTTCCAATAATTGTGTAGCCGAACGTGAATCAAGTGCTCCTGTTGGCTCATCTGCAAAAACAATTGCTGGATTTGTTATAATTGCGCGAGCAGAAGCAGCTCGTTGCTTTTGTCCCCCTGAGATTTCATTCGGATATTTATGAAGGATATCTTCAATATTTAAAGCCTTAATGATTGGACTTAAACGTTCTTCCATTTCTTTTGTTGATACATTCCGTAGGGAAAGTGGTAATAATATATTTTCTTTTACATTTAATGTATCTAGTAAGTTATAATCCTGAAAAATAAATCCCATATGTTCTTGCCTAAAATTCCTTAACGCCTTTTTATTTAAATCTAATAAGGATTGCTCTTCTAGCCATACTTCTCCGCCAGTGAATTGATCGATTGTAGATAATACATTCATTAATGTAGACTTACCTGATCCAGATGGACCCATTATTGCTGTAAACTCTCCTAAACTAACTATCAAATCAATATTTTTTAAAACGGTTGTTTTTCCATAGTTTTTAGATAAATTCTTTGTTCGGATTACAGTTTTCATATTGATGACCTCCTATTCATGTTAAATATAATCTGAATTCATTTAGATAACCATCGATTTAACATGAACTAACGTGACGATATTGTCACTTTCAAACAATATATTATTTTATGTTACCCTGCTAATGATAACTGATGCACTTACAGCACTATCAAATCTATTTATAATTTAATCATAAAAAAACAGCCCTTTTTAAAGGACTGTTATCTTTTATCATACCGGATATACACCATGCTTTTTCGTGCTTGGCGTTTCATATGATTCTGAATAGTATTCAAATCGTTTAATTAGCTCAGATCGTAACTCTTCTGGTTGAATCACAACATCCACCACTAATTCTGATGCTAATCGGTAAATATCAATATCCTCTGAATACTCCTTACGCTTTTCTTGAATGAATGCAGCTTGTTCTTCTTTTGGTAAGCTTGCAATCTTATTAGCATATACCGCGTTTACTGCAGCTTCAGGACCCATTACTGCAATTTGAGCAGATGGGAATGCAATTACACAGTCCGTTTCAAATGCAGGACCAGCCATTGCGTATAAACCAGCACCATATGCTTTACGAACAATAACCGAAATTTTTGGTACTGTTGCGTTACTCATGCTGTATAACATTTTCGCACCGTGTCGGATAATTCCTGCACGTTCTACTTTTGTACCAATCATAAATCCTGGTACATCCATTAAGAATAATAAAGGAATATGGTAGGCATCACATAAATTGATAAATTTAGCTGCCTTATCCGCTGAATCAGGGAATAATACCCCACCTTTAACCTTAGGTTGATTTGCTACAATCCCAACACTTCGTCCATCAATTCTAGCAAAACCAGTAACCAATTCAGGTGCGAATAATTTTTTGATTTCAAAGAATGAATCTTCATCTACTACTCGATCAATAAACTCATAAATCGAAAATGGTACGTTTTGATTACCTGGGATAATTTCAGCTAATGATTTTTCTTTCACTACTGGGTTCTTTGCTTCTACAACAGGTGATGCTTGTTTAAAGTTCGCTGGTAAAAATGATAAATAATCTTTTACTTGTCGAATTGCATCTTCTTCTGACTCACATAAAACATCTCCACATCCTGAAACTGAACAGTGCATTCTAGCTCCGCCCATTTCCTCAAGCGTTACTTTTTCACCGATTACCATTTCAGCCATACGAGGTGATCCTAAATACATAGAAGAGTTTCCTTCAACCATGAAAACAGCATCACAAAATGCTGGTATATACGCGCCACCGGCAGCTGATGGACCAAATAATAAACAAACTTGAGGTACTTGGCCAGACAGCTTAATTTGATTATGGAATATTCGTCCTGCTCCTCTTCTTCCTGGGAACATAAATACTTGGTCAGTGATACGTGCACCAGCCGAATCTACAAGATAGATCAATGGGCATAGCATTTTTTGGCAAGTTTCTTGGATACGAATAATCTTCTCTACCGTTTTTTCACCCCAAGATCCTGCTTTTACAGTAGAATCATTCGCCATTACACATACTGTACGACCATTAATCTTTCCGATTCCTGTAATAATTCCATCTGCCGGAAACTCATCATTTACACAATTGGCAAATAAACCATCTTCTACGAAACTATCCTTGTCTACTAGCTGATTAATTCTCTCTCTAGCAAAAATCTTTCCAATTTTAGCATTGCTCTCATGATACTTTTCTTTCCCACCAGAAAGTATTTGGTCTTTTCGAGCTTGATATGTTGCTTCGTTTGACATGTGAGTTACTCTCCTTTGTATTGTGGTTGACGTTTTTCTTGAAACGCATTTAAGCCTTCCATACGGTCCTCAGTATGTAGTAATCTTTCATACTCATAAGTTTCTAATCTTAAACCTAAATCTAACGGTAGATCGAAACCAGATTGAATCGCTTTTTTTGCTGCACGTATTGCAAGAGGTCCTTTACTTGCAATTGCTTCACAAATTTCTAATGCTTTATTTTGTAATTCATCTAATTCAACAACATGCTCCAAAATTCCAATTTGCTCGGCTTCTTGTGCATTTAATCGTTTACCTGTATAAATTAATTCCTTAGCTTTTCCGATTCCAACCAAGCGAGGTAATCTTTGTGTTCCACCAGCTCCAGGGATTATCGCTAAGGATGTTTCTGGTAAGCCAACTATTGCATCTTTATGAGCAAGTCGAATATCGCAAGCTAACGCAAGTTCCAAGCCTCCACCTAATGCAACACCATTAATAGCTGCAATTGCTGGCATTGGAAGCTTTTCAATTTTAAAGAATAGGGATCCAATCATAGCAACTGTTTCCCTAGCTTCACTTTCAGTCATGCCTCTTCTTTCCTTTAAATCAGCCCCACTGCAAAAGTAAGAAGAACCACTACCTGTAAATAATACTGCACGAATCTCTGATGCTTTTGATAATTTATCCATTTCATCATGAAGAGCATCTAGTAATTCCCGAGATAAGGAATTTGCTTGTTTTGTTCGATTAAGCGTAAATACTCTTACATGACCAATATCATTCACAAGTAAACAAGATTCCATTTAAATACTCTCCTTTGAACCATTCCATACGGAAAATAATTTACTAACTGGCGTCAAGTTCATCGTCTCAGAAATATAATTTGTCGCATGGTGAAGTTTCTTTTCATCAACACCAGTTGAAATACCTAATCGATGAAGTAATGAAACAATATCTTCAGTAGCTACATTTCCACTTGCACCAGGTGCATACGGACAGCCACCTAATCCTCCAGTTGAAGAATCGAATCGTTCAATTCCAAATAACAATGAAGTATAAAGATTTGCCATCGCACGACCATATGTATCATGAAAGTGCATTGCAATTTGATCAACAGATATTTCTTTTAATAAATCTTCTAGAAATTCATTCACTTGATAAGGTGTAGCAATTCCAATCGTGTCTCCAAATGAAATTTCATCTACACCACAATCAACTAACTGATTAGCCATTTTAATAACCTGAACAGTATTGATATTGCCTTCATATGGACAACCAAATACTGTTGATATATATGCTCTTGTTGATTTTTTATGCTGTTTACATTCAGTGATCATTGAACGAATTTCATTCATTGACTGCTCAATACTAGCGTTTTTATTTTTCAAGTTATGTGTTTCACTGGCAGAAACGAAAAAGTTAATTTCATCTGCATCAGCCTCAAAGGCACTAATTAGTCCTCTTTTGTTTGGGACAAGCGCTGCATAAGTAACCCCATCTTTTTTGTTAAGTTTTGTGAATAGATCAACAGAGTCACTAAGTTGAGGAATCCAGTCTGGCCTAACAAAGGAAGAAACTTCAATATAAGATAAACCACTTTCTACCAATAAATCGATCCATTCAAGCTTCTTTTCTGTTGGAACAAATTGTTTCTCATTTTGTAACCCATCACGTGGTCCAACTTCCCTTAAAATAACTGATTGAGGTAGTTTCATCTATTTACTCCTAACCTAGCTTTTCAACTTGGATTAATGAGTCGCCTTCGTTTACAAAATCGCCTTCTTGCACAAATACATTTACAACCTTACATTTATATGGTGCAGCATGTGGAATTTCCATTTTCATAGATTCTAAGATGACATATTCACCATCACTACTGATTTCGTCTCCTACTGCTACTAGTAATTTCCATACGCTACCTGCCATCATTGCTGTTAAATTTTCCATTATATAAACCTCACTTTACTTTTTGATATTCACTAATAAAATTAGTCGCATAATCGCCTTCTTGGAATGCCTTCGTAGAAAGAATATCAATTAAAAATGGTACATTTGTTTTAATTCCTTCAATACTTACACTTGATAAATACGACTGTAGTTGATGAACTGCGTCTTTTCTAGTTTTTGAAGTCACAATGACTTTCGCTAAAAGTGGATCATAAAATGGCGATACAACCCAACCATCGTAAAGATGTGTATCAACTCTCACACCTTCAACTTCTGGAAAACTACAATGTTGAACAGTTCCAGGAGATGGGAAAAATGTTTTAGGATCCTCAGCATAAACCCTTACTTCAATCGAATGTCCATTCATCTCAACATGATGTGGACGAATTGGAAGAATTTCACCAAATGTAATACGGAATTGCCATTCAACTAAATCAATTCCTGTAATCCCTTCAGTAACTCCGTGTTCAACTTGTAATCTAGTATTCATTTCTAAGAAATAAATATTTTCGTTTTCGTCTACTAAAAATTCAATCGTGCCTACATTTATATATTTCATTTTCTTTGCAATTGTAAGTGCATATTCTTCAAGCTTCTTGCGACCGTGCGAAGACAGAAACGGTGATGGTGCTTCTTCAACAACTTTTTGATTTCTTCTTTGGATTGAGCAGTCTCTTTCGAACAAGAATACAATGTTACCAAGTGTGTCTGCTGCAATTTGCGCTTCAATATGTCTTGGTTTTAAGATTGCTTTTTCAATAAACACATCATCATTTGCAAAGAATTGAAGTGCTCTTGTTTGAGTTGCAACAAATTCCTTTTCTAATTGTTCTTGATTCTCGATTAATTTCATACCAATCCCACCACCACCACTGGAGGCTTTCAACATGACAGGATAACCAATATCGAATGCAATTTCTTTTGCTTCTTCTACCGATTGAATTGGATGAGAATTCCCTTTGATGACAGGAATATTTAATTGCTCCATCAGCTGTCTAGCTCTAATTTTTTCACCCATCATTTCTAAATGTTCAGGCTTAGGGCCAACAAATAAAATTCCTGCTTCTGCACATTTTTTAGCAAAATCACTATTCTCTGATAAGAAACCGTAACCTGGATGAATTGCAGTTACATTGTTTTCTTTAGCCAACTGAATAATATATTCGCCATTTAAATACGTATCCTTTGTATGATTTCCTTTAAGAGGGAAAGCCTCATCACTTAACTTAACATGCAAACTTTCCTTATCAGCCTCTGAGTAGATAGCAACAGTTTGATAACGCAGTTTTTTACATGTTTGGATAATTCTGCATGCGATTTCTCCGCGGTTTGCAATCAGTATTTTGATCATATTCTCGCTCCTTATCGGCATCCTAATTGTCTTGCAATAACGATACGTTGAATTTCAGAAGTTCCTTCACCGATTTCAAGTAACTTAGCATCACGAACTAAACGCTCAATACCATATTCCTTCATGTATCCGTAACCGCCATGAATTTGTAATGATTCATTCGCAATTTTGGAAGCGATTTCAGAAGCGTATAACTTAGCGAACGCCGCTTCTTTTGTAAAAGGTTTTCCATTATCTTTTAACCATGCAGCTTTGTGTACCATATTTCGAGCTAATTCAATTCCCATTGCCATATCCGCTAGCTTAAATTGAATTGCTTGGAAGCTAGAAAGAGGCTGATTAAATTGTTTACGTTCTTTTGAGTAAGCTAATGCCTTATCAAAAGCCTTTTGTGCAATACCTACAGCAAGAGCTGCAATTGAAATTCTTCCACCATCTAGTGTATATAAAAACTGGCCAAACCCTTTATCTGGATTGCCTAGAATATTCTCTTTCGGTACTCTTACTTCATTTAAAACGATTTGAGTCGTATTTGATGCTCGTACACCCATCTTGTCATAAGGATCTGTAATCGTTAAACCTTCAGAATCCGTAGGTACAATAAATGCGCAAATATTTTTCTTTCCTCTTTCATCAATTGAAGTATAAGCAGTCACAATAATTGTGTTTGAATACTGAGCATTTGTAATCCAGCATTTCTCTCCTGTAATCACGTACTCATCACCATCTAATACTGCTCTTGTTTGTGTTCCCCCAGCATCAGAACCAGCATTAGGTTCTGTTAAACCGAACGCTCCAAGCGTTTTTCCTTGTGCCATTGGGACCAAGTATTTTTGCTTTTGTTCTTCTGTACCAAAATAATAAATTGGAGAAGCGCCAAGTGAAATTGTGGCTGCAAAACTTAATCCAGTTCCACCACATGCACGTCCTATTTCTTCTACAGCTATTGCATAACTAATTGTATCGCTTCCGCTTCCACCGTATTCTTCAGGAAAAGGAATACCTAATAAACCTAATTCGCCCATTTTTTGGAAGGTTTCAATTGGGAATCTACTATCGCGGTCATTTTCTTCCGCAAAAGGCTCAATTTCCTTCTCTGCAAAGCTTCGTACCATTTCTTGAATCAATTGCTGTTCTTTAGATAATAAAAAATCCATGTGCTAGTCACTCTCCTTTTAATAGTAAGGTACGTTTAAAAAAACGTAAGAATGCCTCCAACTGTCGGTTTTCTCAGTGGAGTCAGTTTATATCTATATTAAAAAATAATATAGTCTTACAATTGATAATATTCGATATATTATATCAATTTCCTTTATACAAAATTCTTATAATTTCGACAAATTAAGACAAGTCATTAGTATAAGGTATTAAATATTGATATTTCGTTGCATATAAAACAAAAACACTACTCCAAAGTAGTGTTTACTTAATATATATATGAAGTTAGTAAAAAAGATATTACTTTTATTTGTATCTCTTTGTAGAAGTTGTGTGGATCAGCCTAACCTTTTTTCATAGATACAGGTCTCACCAGTCCCACAATTTTCAACCTCCACTACAACTTATTTATCTCTTACATTTAATAAAATCTTTCCAATACTTTCTCGACTTTCTACTAATCTATGTGCGCTCACGGCGTCTTCTAAAGAAAACTGATGACCGATTTTTATCGTTAACTGGCCTTTTTCAAGGAAGTTGAAAACTTGTTTAGCCGTTTCTTTCAACAATTCAGGGCGTTCTTTTCTTGTTGTACCTAAACTAAACCCTAAAATTGATCGACAACTTGAATGCAACTGTTGGGTATAAAAATGTCCTACTTGCCCACTTGAGTTTCCAAAATGAACGAGTCTGCCATAAGGCGCTAAACAATGTAAGCTTTGCTCAGATATTCTACCGGCTATTGAATCTAGTATAATATTTGCTCCTATTCCTTCTGTTAGTTCATTAACTTTTTGGGCAAAGTCTTCACCTTCATAACAAATAACATGGTCAGCACCTGCAGCATATGCAACTGTAGCCTTCTTTTCGTTTCCAACCGTACCTATGATTTTACCTGCACCTAAAATCTTAGCAATCTGTGTAGCTGTAGTTCCTACTCCTCCAGCTGCAGAATGAATAAGGACTGTTTCACCTTTTTCAATTCTGGCTAAATCAGCTAGTAATTTATATGAAAGAAAAGATACAGTTGGGCACGCTGCAGCGACATCAAATCCGACTGTTACAGGTATAGGAAATGTTAAATTTTCGTTTGCTACTACGTATTCGGCATATGAGCCACCAACTGGAAACGCCGCTACTCTATCTCCGGCTTTAAATTGTGTTACTTCCTTACCAACATCAATAATAACCCCGGCAGCATCTAGTCCAGGGATAAATGGAAATTTGCTCAACCCTTTTTTTCCATATCTTGATTTTATATCTGCAAAATTAACACTGGCCTTTTCTACTTTAATTAGTACTTGATTTGAATTGTATGTAGGGATTTCTACATCGACATACTTTAGTACTTCGGGTTTCCCGAACTCAGTTACAACAACAGCTTTCATCCAATCACCTCATCAATAACCTTTGCTTCCATTTTACAATTTGAAAGAACTACTTAAAAATAGCGTTTTGTTATGAGGTATGATAAGAAAAACTTATTCACCGACTAGGTCATTTTGATAACATTTCACAAAAAAACTACCTTATCTAATTGATAAGATAGTTTTTACGATTAATTATTCATTTTAATGATAAATTTTTCTGCTGCACTTTTAATATCTTCTTGCCCTAAAATAGCAGATACAATTGCAACACCATCTATTTTCGTTTTCATCAGATCAGTTACGTTTTCTTCATTAATTCCGCCAATCCCAACAATCGGAATCGAAATTGCTTCACGGATTAAATGTAATTGTTCTAGTGATACAGACTTTGCATCTAGTTTTGTACTTGTTGGATAAACAGAACCAATACCAACGTAATCAGCGCCTTGTTCCTGAGCAAGAAGGGCTTCTTCTAATGTGGTTGCAGACACACCAATAATCATATCTTTTCCGACGATTTTCTTTGCTACAGTGAGAGGTAGGTCCTCTTGACCAATATGTAAACCATCTGCTTCTATTGCAAGTGCAATGTCTAAACGATCATTGATAATGAGTGGAACACCATATTTTAATGTTACTTCTTTTACCTTTAGAGCAAGTTCGTAAAAATCTACACTACTGCAGTTTTTTTCTCTCAGCTGAACAATCGTCGCTCCACCCTTAATTGCATCCTCAACTGACCGAATTAAATCCCTTTCCCCTAATACATCACGGTCTGTCACTAGATATAGCTTATAATCAACTTTATCTCTTAATACACTCATTCAACTTTACCTCCACTTATCAATGTTTCTGCTGACATTTTAGAGATTTCATCAAATAAATTTACTTTAAATGTTCCAATTCCTTGGTCCTTTGTTAAACGATTCTTTGCCAACTCACCACTTAAGCCCATAACCGTAATGCCGGCAATTGCAGCAAGAAAATAATCTTTTGTTACACCTGCAAAAGTTCCAATCAGAGATGTACTCATGCAGCCTGTTCCTGTTACATCGGCCAGCATTTTATCTCCATTTAAAACTTTGCAAACTCTATCTTGTGATGCCACAATGTCAACGGCTCCAGTAATGGCTACAACTGTTCCTAATTTCACTGCCAAAGCTCTAGCAATTTCAACACCATTTTCTTCATTCGCAACTGAATCTACGCCTTTAATCTGTACGTTTAATCCTGCAATCATTTTTATTTCGGACATATTTCCACGAATGACTGTAAAACGAACTTCTTTTAATAGAATTGCCGTTGTCTCAGTTCGAAGTGTAGTAGCTCCCACACCAACTGGATCCAGAATAACTGGGACTCCAAGTTGGTTTGCTTTTTTTCCTGCCGTGATCATTGATTGGATTGTTCTTTCGTTTAACGTACCAATATTAATGACTAGTGCTGATGCAAAACCTAACATTTCCTCAACTTCTGCTAAATCATCTGCCATGACGGGCGAACCACCAATTGCAAGAACCATATTTGCACAATCATTAACCGTTACATAATTTGTAATATGATGTACTAATGGTTTTTTCCCCTTTACATCTCCAATTAACTGACTGATTTCATTAAGAACTGACATGTTTATTTCCCCCTACATGCTGATTAGCAAATTTATTAATAACAAATTGAACGACAATATAAATCAAACCAATGACAACCATACTAGGAACAGTTGCTCCTAGAAAACTATCAAATTGCACAAACTGTCGATAGATAAATATCCCAATTACCCAAATAAGCATTGCAACCCAATCTAACCTTAAAGTTTTTCTAATCTTTGTTCGCTTTAAAATAAAATAATCCGTTAACAGAATTGCATACAAAGGAGCAAAGAATGAACCAATTAAGTATAGAAACCCTTCATATTTTTCAATTGGAAATACCATTGCAAGTATTGTTCCTATAATCGTCAGTACGATTGCGACATGCTTTCCATTTAATTTAGGAAATACAGTTGTCAATGAAACGCCACCAGAGTATGCATCCATAAAAGTAGTCGTAACTGTTGCTAACACAACGATCCCAACTGCAAACAATCCAAGATTAGCACTCATCAGGACTGCCACTGGGTCATATTCATTAAACGCTAGAGCAGCCCCTAGTCCGATTGCATACATCCATGAACTACCAACCATATAACCAACGAAACTTCCAATCGCACCTTCACGAGTTGATTTAGCAAAGCGAGTATAGTCACTTATTAACGGTAGCCATGATAATGGCATGATAACGGATAATTCAACTGCCGCACCAAAAGACATCTCAGAAGTGCCTGGTTCAAAAAGGAATTCATTATGCTTAAATATAACGAAGCACAATACAATCGTTAGTACAAATAACAGTGTTACTGCTACAGCATTTAACTTCTTCCAAGTATTTTGACCAAAATATAACCATATACAAATTAATAGTCCAACTACAAGACACCATACCCAAGGCTGGTTAAAATGAAAATCAGATGTAGTTACTACATTAATAGACCTAGCTCCTGTTACAATCATAACTGCCGTCCAGCCCAATAGCTGTAATACATTTAATATAGAAAATAAATAACTGCCATAACGTCCAAATGATATTTTAGTAGATTCCATTGCTGTTAAACGCTCTCTTGAACCAATGATCCCACCTAATACAAGAAGTAGCGTACCAAGTAAATGTCCAATTAAAATAGCAGTTAATCCTTTTGTAAAACCTAAAGGTGCAATGAGTGCACCAGTCATAATTTCAGCGATTGAAACTGCGGCACCAAACCAAAGTGTTGCAAAGTTCCATCTTGTTAAATTCCCAGTTAGTTTAGACATGCTGTATACCCGCCTTTTGATACATTGAATAAAAATGATGTACTGGCCCTACACCTTTTCCAATGGAAAATGAATGTTGAATGGCTAGTGTTATGTATTCTTTAGCCCTACTAATTGATTCGTTTAATTGAAAATCATTTGCTAGATTAGAAGCAATACTTGATGATAAAGTACACCCTGTACCATGTGTATTATTGGTAGCTATTCTAGTACTCTTATAATAAGTAAATGCGGATCCATCATAGCTAACATCTGTCGCATCGTTTTCCAAGTGACCACCTTTTACAAGAACAGCTCTAGCACCTAATGAATGAATCAAAATTGCAGCCTCTTCCATCTCTTTAATCGTTGAAATGCTTCTACCTGTAATCACTTCTGCCTCTGGAAGATTAGGTGTTATGACAGTTGCTAACGGAATCAGTTCTTGAATCAAAGCTTCTTTCGCATCTGGGCTTAATAAATCGAAACCGCTTTTTGAAACCATAACAGGATCAACAACAATGTGCTTTGGCCTATATTGTCTTAGTTTTTCAGCGATGACTTTTATCGTATTAATTTGTGATACCATCCCAATCTTTACTGCATTAACTTCAATATCAGTAAAAATTGCGTCGAGCTGACTTGCGATCATTTCAGGTGTTATATCTTGAACTGCAAATACACCTTGCGTATTTTGAGCTGTCACTGCGGTAATTATACTCATGCCAAAAACACCATGAGCTGAGAATGTTTTTAAATCTGCTTGAATTCCAGCTCCACCACTTGAGTCAGAACCCGCAATTGTTAGTACTTTTTTCAATTTCTTTCCTCCTATTTAATGAATAGACTTTTTTGATCTACAGATAGAAGTTGTGGATTGAATTGATTTATAAAACAAAAAAGCACAAATCCCCATAAGGACTTGTGCTCGAACAAATCAATGTTATAAATACATATAGATATGCATTTACTCGCTCACTTTCCTACGCTGGCATTATCCAGATCAGGTTAAAGGGTCAAAGACAATTGTGTCTTAATCTCAGCCGACCTTTTACGGCACCCCTAGTACTATTCAAAATATCAAATTATATTTCTATTTCATATTAATTAATACTATTCCTAAATTCAAGTAGTTAGACTTACTTATTCGTCCAAATTCATTTAAATTTAGCTTTGTTTTTTGAAGAACCTATGTTACTCAGATTGGTTAGGGGCTTAACCATTTTTCACAAGGAGTTGTTCGCTTGTTAATAGTAAGCCTGATTCAATGTAAAACCGCTCTGGATGAGGATGACTTAAAAAATCATGATGAGAAATAGACCATCCATAAGCTCCCACATGACTGAAAAGAATAATATCCCCTACCCTTAATCTAGTTATATCTACATCCCTTGCAAGTACATCATTAGGAGTACATAGCTCACCTGCTACAGTAATTTTCGCATTAACTAGTTCGGGACGTTCAAATGAGTATGACCAATTTTCTACTGGAACAACTGTAAAAGGATGATTTTGTTTCCAAGCAGCTGGAAGTCTTAAATGGTGACTACCACCACGGAGTACACAAAAATATTGTTCATGATTTTGTTTAATATCTAAAACCTCAGCCGCATAGTATCCACATGATGAGGTAATATAACGTCCACATTCAAATAATATTTTCCAGTTTTTATCTTTGTTTTTTTCTATGATTTTATGTAAAACAAGCATGAACTCTTCCCAATTAAACTGGTCATGAAGGTCTAGGTAGTTAATACCGATGCCTCCGCCTACATTCAGATAAGAAATATCTAGATTAAACTCATTTTCCCAAGCTCTAGATAATGCAAAGCAATGGTCAACAAAATAGGCATGTGACATCGCATCAATATTATTAGACATGGCATGAAAATGAAAACCACATAGTTTTATATTTGGCATTGAATTCGCTAATGATATGGCATTTGGTATCTCTTTTTCATCAATACCAAATTGAGTTGGGACACCTGCCATCTTTAACTTGGCATTCGGTACAGACCGGCGAAGATTCACACGTAATAAAATCGATACATTGATTTCTCTTTGTTTGGCAATATGATTGACAACATTTAATTCATGGAAACTCTCTACATGTAATAATGTCACACCGTGATGGATTGCCATGTCAATTTCTTCATAAGTTTTGCCAGGACCACCGAACAAAATCGGAATATGCTGATCGACTGCCCTAACTTTTTCAATTTCCCCTAATGAAGCAACTTCAAACCCACTTACATGTGGTGCTAACGTTCTAAGCAGTGTTTCATCAGAGTTCGCTTTAATTGCGTAGAATAACTGACAGCTTGCTGGAAGAGTTGTCAATAATGCTTCTACGTGACTACGTAGTTTTGATAAGTCATATATATAAGCACAAAGTGGATTTTCTTGTTTCATTCGATAAGTTTGCACAATATTTTCAATCAACTTTCTAACCTCCATCGAATTATATTTTCATGATTTGTTTTCTTTTCATCACAATCATTAATGTCGTTACAATACAACCTAATCCCATTACATTACCTGCCCAATGAGTTCCTAAACTCGTTGCAATTGCTCCAATTAATAACGCCCCTAATGGAATAAAGCCTCTGTCCATTAAAGCGATACTCAATATTCTGCCACGAAGATGATCGGGTACTTGCTTTTGCAACGTAATGCGGCTTAATGTGCGATAAGTTTGACTAGTTAATCCAACTAAAAACATCGCTATACCAGCTATCATCAGATTAGTTGTTCCAATAAATAAAAGTAAAGAGCAGCCAAAACTAATAATTGAATAGATTAACCATTTACCTGGTTCATTGATTTCTTTACCGATTGATAACCAGGTCGTGCCCACAATTGCTCCAACTGATGAGATCGAAAGTAACATGCCAAACCCTTCAGGTCCTAAATGTAAAAGTTCTCTAGCAAATAGTGGCGTCATAGTTGTATAAGGGAATCCAAAAATCATAGGGACAATCGCAAGTATGAGTAATGATTGTACTGACGGTTTTTCTTTAACAAATTTTAGTGCCTCTAATAAGGTTATTTTCTCTCCTTCTACTTTCGTTTTTAATGGTTGAAAGTTTTTGCGAATAAGAGATAAAGAGATTAATACACTAAACGTTCCCCAAGCATTGATATAAAATATATTGGCAATATCAGTCATTCCAATTAATATTCCTGCAATTGCTGGCCCTATCATACGTGATAGATTAATAATCATCGTATTAATTGCAATAGCACTTGCCATCGAAGACTGTGGGACAAGATTTGGTATAAAAGCATTTCGGACTGGTGGATCCATGGCTGCGAGCATGGCCCTTAAAGTCACAATGAAGGCAAATAACCAAAATGCTGGTTCCTCCTTAATGAGAAACCCAAGTAAAAACGTTAACAACATCATGCCGATTTGCAGCCAAATTAATACTTTTCTGCGGTCCATCCTATCGGCCAAAATTCCAGCCGGTACACTTAGTAAAAATGTAGGAACTAAGCGACAAGCATTAATAATCCCTAAATGGATAGGTGAATTTGTAAACTGAAGGACTGCCCAATTTAGTGCAACTAAATCCATCCAATCTCCTACTCTAGAAATGAAACTTCCAGTCATGAATATTGTGAATGACTTAGATTGAAACGCAAATCGCGGTGTTTTCTGTATCTCTTGAACTTCAATTTGTGCCATATAACTTACTTTACCTTTCACTTAAATTCATGAAGTGGATTAGGGACAATTGCATACGAATACCCTTTCATTTCCGGATCTAAACGCATTTTCGCAAGTGCCTTGTGTTCTACATTCGCTTTATATAAAGCATCCCGATCACTTATGACATTTTCGGCATAATGAACATTTGTTTCAAGTTCTTTAAACACTGCACGACATAATAAGTGAATTTCGTTCCATAACTCTCTTTCACTTAATCCAAAAGTTTTACAGGCTTGAAGAATTAACTCTCCAAAATGATTTTGGAAAACTGTATAAAATAATTTATTATGAACTTCATTTAACTGACTCGTTACTGTCACTGATCCAGGATAAAACTCAGCATGAAATTGATGTTTTTCAAGCCTTTCCTTATGTATTCGAACACCACCCCAATCTCGGAATAGCAAACGAACAGGTCGACCATCTTTAAATACCATCACACTATTTTGTAAATGTCCTTCTAAACCAATTCCATATTTAACTAGAAGTGTAAGTGCACCCGGAATGATAAGTGAAGCGTATTCTTTGATAAACTGAGTAACTGCACTTCTGAGCGATGTTTCATTCGTTTCGATTGCAAACTTCTCAATTAGTTCAGCAAATATCATCTTTTCGGAAATTGGTGACTCAGAAAATAATGAGCTACCGACAATTGCAACTTCATTTTCTTCTATAAATGATTCAATATTTTCTCGAAGAACCGCTGAAAGATTTCTATTCTTAAGCTGGTTTTCTTCATTTATTTTAAAATTATAGCCAGCCACCTCACATACAGGAACAAAAGTTTTACGTAACCCCTCTTCTAAATTCATTATGGATTGGATGAGTCTTGTAAAGACGGTGGAATTATTGGTAGTATTTGCAGATATGGTACGTACAGTAGAAGTCATCTGACTATTTACTGCTACTTTTATTGCAAATGAATCCACATCCCTATTTTCAAGAGGTACTAGCGTTCGAAATGATGATGTAGAGCCACTTGAAACAGTAAAATCATCAATTGGCACGACGACTTTTTCTGCTAATTCTTCTTCATAAATATCAGGTATCGCATTTTCTAGTTGCCATTGATGTACAGGCACAATTACATAATCTTCAATAATAAGATTCATATCTCTAAATTGCTTTTTTGCTGTTCTGACTAATTCAGGGTAAGCTTGGAAAAGTAGCGAATTCGCATCCTCTTCATCTTCATTGACTACACACCATTCAGCATACGCTTTGTTAATCGCAACAAAGTAGATTTGTGCTACACCATCGAATTCTGGGGAAAATCGAAAAACATCATCAGGATCCATGCCAATCTTTGTTTTTGTACCTGGGTGAAGATTATGCCCTTCAATCGTTAATTGCTCGAAAAACAAGCTGGAATCAAAGTGACTTATTTGTTTTTTCTGTTTAAGTACCCAATCAATGGCATTAAACACACCTAATCCTTTTGCATCACTTTGTAGTTCTTTTTTCTTTAGTTCCCAATATGCGTAGGACAATGCCAAGTTAGCGCTACCATTTACCATTTCATCTGCTAATTGTTCCCAAGCGAATTTAGTTCCTTCTTGATGAGCTACTTTATGTCGCCTGATTAGCTCTAAAAACTCCACGGAATGAGTAATGACATTAACATTACTTTTTGACACATGTAAAATAGTGCCCTCAACATCAATTCGATTAAAAGCATAGGTTTTGCTAATAGGAATTACAATGCATTCATTTTGGTGAAGTGGATAAATTTTATATGTTCTTCCTTTATCTAATCCGAACGATTGTAGCTTTTGAAGAACAACTTGCCAAAACTCATCAATCGCTGAAACATTTAATGCATAAATCGTATCAACTACATATAAATCATGAGAACCAGAAGTAAGTTCCAGAATATTTTCTCGTAACATTGAACCGACGAGACGCTTTAATATTCCATTTCTTCCTTTTTCAAGTGAGTTCATGAAAAAAGAAATCAAATTAGGATTATGTTCTTCTAAGAAAGTTTTTATCTTCAATTCGTCATTTAATAATCGACCTTCTTGAATGGTTTTGAAAGCAATGTCCAAATAATCATCATCAAGAACTTGAATTGATCTTGTATTCATAAATCGTTCACCCCTTTCCAATTATCACTCATTGGATTTTGAACCTTCATAAATGAATAAGCAGCGATATCTCCTCGAAGTCTCATTGTAGCCAAAGCTTTCAAGTTAATCCTTGGTTGGAAAAATGCTTCTTCATCTGCAGCTACTTGTTCTTTGATGATAGGGTCCTTTTTTAATTCTTTAAAAACAGTTCTACTAACTTTCATGACTACTTTCCAAAGTTGCTCTTCTTCAATATCTAAAGCTCGTACAATGCATGTGATTAATTCTGCAAAATGATTTTGCATAACAGAATACGAAATAATACTACGTAATTGACTTTCCTGGTTTGTGACAATAGATGATTTCGGATAAAAATCTGCTTCGAATCCCTGTCTCCATAATCTTGCTGGTAATATTCTAATACCACCAAAATCTCTAATTAACATACGGACAGGTTCCCCATTTCGAAAAACTGATACACTGTTTTGCATATGTCCTTCCAAACTAATTCCATACCTAGCCATTAATGTTAAAAATCCAGGTAGAGCTACTTGTGCATATTTTTCAATAAATAGATTAATAGCCTCTGCACGATCCTTTACATTATGTTTTCTCGCGTAATCTTCTATTAATTCAATAACGATTGGCTTTCCACTAATCGGTGATTCTGCTATTAATGAAGCTGCTGCCATAGGAATTTCATCCTCATGACGAACATAATTTTCAGGATTCTCTCTTAAAATTGAAGCTAAATTAGCCTGGAGTGTTCCTAATTCATCATCGGATAATCCGTTTCTGTCTGGTTGAAAAAATACACCTGCTTGTTCTTTTAGAACAACGAATTTTCCGTCAAACTCATTTTCTTTTTTTTGAATAACATCAAGTATGTTCGAAAGAATCGGTCCATTTACAACAGAGTTAGGTGATACGGTACGGATTGCACTTGTTGTTTGTACATTCACCGCAGTTTTTATATGATGCTTTCCTTCTCCTAACTTTTGGATTGGTGCTAATGATCGGAAGGAAACTAATGATTGTGTTGAAATTCTATAATCCTCAATTGGTATTAGTTTTTCCTGTTTCATTTCTTCTTTGTATAACACACTTAAAGTATTTTCAAACTGCCAAGGATGCACTGGTATTAACTCATATCGTTCAGGATTTAATCCTTTTTTATGTAAAATATTAAAAACGGCTTGTTGTAAGCCTTCATATTCCTCGTATAAACGTCTCGTTACAGATTGATGATCAACAGATGATATATGACAGCTTTCCTTTTGAACTGCTACTAAAGCAACCTCAGGTGTTGCCCCCCACTCAGGTGAATATTGAATCACATCTGCAACCTGTAAACCAAACTTAGTTTTAGCTCCTGGATGCAAAGGATGACCTTCGACTACGCATTGTTCGTAAAAAGCTAGTGGACTGAAATATTTGTTTTCTTTCTTCTGCTTCAGTACCCATTCTAACGAGGTTTGACAATTATTTTTTTTTGCTTCTTTCATTAACTCAATATTTCTAATCGTTGCGCCCGTCAAAGCTAACGTTAAATTTGCTACACCATTTTGTATTTCAAGCGTAAAGCGTTCATATTGTTCTACTTTTGCAACTTCTAACATTCCTTCTTGCTTTAGCAACTCGATAAATGCAACAGGATGTGTTAGTATGTTTGTTTGTTCCTGATGAATAACAATTGGATCACCTAAAACATCAAACCTCTCTAAAGAATGGTATTTATTCACAGCAAATTTTACTGTTTTTCCGCTAGGAAGATTAATGCATATATTAGATTCAGTTCCGTCAAGTCTTACAACTCTATCTTCTTCAATGAGCTTCTCACGAATAAAAGCTTGTAGAAGTCGTTGGAAAATACCTCTTCGTCCAGCTTTTATATTTGAAAGATAACTATTCAATAAATCAGGTTTTTCACTTTTAATAAACGCTATTGTATTTAGTTCCTCCTGATCAAATAATGTATGATCGATTGTTGTATTTTTGTTCTGAACATCAAGCATTTCTAATCATCCCCTAATCATAGATTATTTCGAATGATAATGAGAATTATTATCACCAAAAAACTCAGTTACTATAATAGTTGAAAATGATTATCAATGTCAACCGTACTAAATGTAAATTTTTTCTAAATATCCATAAAAAAAGGCGAAAAATCTAGGACTTTTCGCTTACTTTTACACTATATTGGTTTCTATTAAACTAATAATTTTTTATTTACATTTAAGATTTGATAAAGTTCATCAAGATTTTGTATTTCATAGGTCGGAATAAAATCAGTATCATTTTGCTTTCTAAGAGGATTAAACCAGCAAGTATCTAATCCTGCTTGTTGTCCGCCTTTAATATCAGCATTTAAAGAATCCCCTATTATTAACCCTGTATTCACATTAAAATTAGGTATTCTCTTAAAAACATAATCAAAATATTCCTTCATAGGTTTTTGAAAACCAGTGTCCTCAGAGACAAAAATGTCTTTAAAGATCGGATGTAAACCAGACGCACTTAAACGCTTATATTGAGTCAAAGAATCTCCATTCGTCACGATGTACAAATCGTAATGATTTTGTAGATTTTCTACTAATTCAAAAGCACCATCTACAAGTTGTTTACCATCTTCTAAATAATGTCGATAACTATTTTCTAATAATGCTCCATCAACAATGTGTCCATACTCTTTTAATAAAGTTGAAAACCGAGTATTTAATACTTCAGAACGTTCAATAGTCCCATCTTCAAATTGCTTCCAAAGGCCTTGATTAATGACTCTATAATGAGACTCAATTTCTGGTGTAAGTTTTAATTGATGCTCTTCAAAAAGTAAACGTAAAGCTACTTTCTCTGCCGCACCAAAATCTAATAATGTATCATCTAAATCAAATAATAATGTTTTGTATTTATTCATGTTTATCTCCCCGTTTAATCTTATCATTTTGGAATGATAATAGATTCATTGCATAATAATTTAAGCAGCCTGTGATTTCTGTTTTTCACTCACACCGCTCAACTTAAATAAAATCATACCAAACATAATAATTAATACGCCAATACATTCCTTCAAAGTAAATGGTACTTTTTCAAGCCCAAACATCCCGAAAGAGTCAAATAAGACTGCAAAGAGTAATTGAGAGGCTAAGGCGATTGATATTGCATACGTTGGCCCAAGATATTTGACACCTTGCACTAAACAAGTAACAACGCCTACACCAATAAAACCACTAAACCAATACCAAGGTTTCATATTTTGAAAATCAAATAAACTCGTTCCTTCAATGAAAAGACCGATAACGAATGATGCCAAAAATCCCATTCCTAAAACAAGTGTTGTTGTTGTCTGTGACCCTGCTCGTTCATTTACTTTACTGTTAAAAATATTTTGAAGGCCGACTAACGAACCTGCAAGAATCGCCAAAAATAATCCAATAACCATAATGCCAACACTCCTAATTTCGTTTATCTTTGTTACTATTCATAAATGCTGTGACCTGAAAGCGAGACTAGTCCCTCTCGATCCTTTATAAGGATAAAACCATCTTTACGCTCAACTAAACCGTCCGTACAAAACTGTTGGATGACGCGATTCATATGCCGATAACTCGTACCAATTAAATTTGCTACATCTTTTAAAGTAGCTGAACTCAATTGATCTTCCAGTAGTGAATTCGATTCATCAAACGAGACCGATAATAAATAACTAGCTAATCGGACTTCAACAGGATGCATTAGATTAAAGCTCAAAGCATTTGATTTTATATAAAATTTTTCTGTAATAATTTCTAGTAAAAACTGTAGCAATGGTGAAAAATCTTTTCCATATTTTTTTAGCCATTGATGATGAACGCCAATCATGTGAACTGAAGAAACTGCTTCCACTGTATTGAGGATATCTGTACCGCGAACGTACTCGATATCACCAATTACTTCCACCGGCTTCTTAAAAGATAGAATTAATGTTCTTCCTTCAATTGAAGTCGTATAAATCTTCAGTTTTCCTTTAACAAGGAAGTATAAATACTGTGGAGAATCTCCTTGAGAACAAATAAGCTCTCCTTGATCAAAGCTATACAAATTTAAGTGTGGCATTAACTGGTCATTAAATATTGATTCGATTTTATGATTTTTTAAATAATAGCTTAGCAGCTCTTGATCCTTCAATTCCTTCATAATTATGTTCACCTCCACAATATTACGTTTCATTTATCTTAATAGCCTAAGATCACTACACCTGCAATCATCATTGTAATTCCGATAAATTGTAATGGTCTTTTTTTCTGCTTTATGACTTCGAACCAACCTGTAAGATCCACTAAATAAGTTATACACAACTGAGCAATTAATAAAGCCGAAATCGAAATTGTTACACCAATCTTATGAATTGACGTAACATTACTGAAAATAATGATTGCACCCAATGCGCCACTAGTCAAATATAATGGCTTTACTTTTTTTAGCATTTGCCATTTTCCGTCTTTCACAAATAATAAAATAATAAATGCTAATACGAACCCAGAAAATTGCGTAATCGTTGCTGTTTGCCAAGTTCCTATATCCTGACTAATATGAGCGTTGGCTACACCTTGTAGCGTTATAAAAGCGCCACCTAAAAAAGCAAATAAGCTCCCTTTCATTTACATTCTCTCCCTAATTTTATTTTCTCTATTATTAAAAGATATCTACATATAACTTGGGAAGGACATATGTCCTAAATGTAACCGACTACATCATAAAAGGACCTTCTATTTAGAAGATCCTCGTCACTATTACTTCATTATTTCTATCTCTTTTATAGATTGAATCAACTGTTTAATCTCAAAAACATTCTCTTCATTTAATAATTCTACAATTTTACTACCCACAACTACACCATCACAATCACGACTTAATTCTTTCACTTGTTCAGGAGTAGAGACACCAAAACCAGCGAGAACGGGTATGCTACTTAATTCTTTTACACTTTTTAAAAATGCAGCCAGATTTCCATTAAATTCATTACGAATACCCGTTATTCCTTTTACAGTAACAGTATAGAGAAATCCTCTGCCACTTTGAGCAATCTTCTTAATTCTGTCTTTTGGAGTAGTCATTGTCACTAACCGAATTAGCTCAATTCCAGCTACCTCTAGTTGATTGACAATCATACCTTCTTCCTCAATCGGTAAATCAGGTATAATACAACCATCTATTCCTGCGTTCTTACAATTTAAGACAAATTTTTCTATGCCATAAGCCATAATCGGATTCATATATGTCATCATGATGATTGGGATTGAAATCTTTGATCGAATTTCATTCAATTCCTCTAAAACATCTCGTAATGTTGTTCCTGCTTGTAAAGCACGACTTCCTGCTTTTTGTATTGTTGGTCCATCAGCTACGGGGTCTGAAAATGGAATACCAATTTCAATAGCGGATGCACCAAATTCTTCAAGTAGAGCAAGTCGCTCTCCAAGCACATCTAATCCGCCATCACCTGCCATTATATATGGAACAAAAAGCTTTTCTCCATTTAATAGTCGCTCTGAAAATTGCTGTTCTATTCGGTTCATTTTAAGCTTCCCCCTTTAAACATGCTCGAACGGTATGAACATCTTTATCGCCTCTACCAGACAGACAAATTACTAGACTTTCATCTTCCTTCATACTAGCAGCTTGTTTGATCGCAAATGCAACAGCATGAGCACTTTCTAATGCAGGAATAATACCTTCTAATTTCGCAAGTAGTTGAAATGCATCTAAAGCTTCTTGATCAGTGATTGATTCGTATTGAACTCTGCCTATATCCTTTAAGTAACAATGCTCCGGACCAACACCTGGATAATCTAGTCCAGCTGAAATAGAATGTGCTTCTTGTATTTGTCCGTGTTCATCTTGAAGAAGATACATAAGCGCTCCATGTAAAACGCCAGGAATTCCTTTTGTTAATGAAGCTGCTTGTTTATCTGTATTAACACCATGACCAGCCGCTTCAATCCCAAAAAGTTGTACAGTATGATCTTCAATAAATGGATAGAACATGCCAATCGCATTACTCCCTCCTCCTATACAAGCTACAACTGCATTTGGTAGCCTATTGTTTCTAGCAAAAAACTGCTTTTTTGTCTCTTTCCCAATCACACTCTGAAAATCGCGAACCATCATTGGAAATGGATGAGGTCCCATCACTGAACCAAGTAAATAATGGGTATCATCCACATTTGCTACCCAATAACGTAATGCTTCATTGACAGCATCCTTTAGGGTTGCACTCCCTGATTCAACACTGATTACCTTTGCACCAAGAAGCTCCATACGGAAAACATTTAGCTCCTGTCTTCTAACATCTTCAGCACCCATAAATATGACACAATCTAGATTAAGCAAGGCGCAGACTGTTGCAGTAGCTACTCCATGCTGCCCCGCTCCAGTTTCTGCTACTATTTTTCGCTTTCCCATTTTAACTGCAAGTAGTGCTTGACCGATGGTATTATTGATTTTGTGAGCACCAGTATGATTTAAATCTTCTCGTTTTAAATAAATTTGAGCTCCATTTGCGTACTTTGTTAAATTCTCAGCATAATAAAGTGGTGTTTCCCGACCTACATAATCTTTTAATAGTTTTTCAACTTCATTAAAAAAACTCGGATCATTCTTTACGTTTGTATATGCTTCTTCTAATTCAGTAACTGCTTGAACAAGTGTTTCAGGTATATATTTCCCACCATACATTCCGAAGTGTCCCTTCAAATCAGGCATAACATAACTTTTCATATCAAATTCCTCCTCTTTTTACTCTTTTCAAAAAAGCTTCTATTTTCTTTTTATCCTTCTTACCATCTGTTTCTACTCCGCTACTTACATCAACCATCACTGGTTTCACGATTTCACTTGCTAATAGAACATTATCAATCGTCAATCCACCTGCTAAAATCAACTTACTTTCAATGTTTTTATTATTAAATAGATTCCAATCAAATGTTGTCCCATTCCCGCCTCTATACGGTCCAAGTGGGCTATCTACTAAAATATAATCACAATGATATTCAGCGCTTTGATCAATATCCGATTCAGATTCTATTCGAATTGCCTTTATAACTGGATAGCGCAACGCTTGGCAAAAAGCTGGAGATTCATCTCCGTGAAGTTGTAAATGAGTCAACCCAACTTCTTCAAAAATCGATTCTAAATTCTCCTTTGTTTCATTTACAAAGACACCTATTTTGAGAATATGTTTTGGGAGTGTTTGAATGATTTCCTTAGCTTTAGAGACACTAATTTGACGTTTACTCTCAGTAAAAACAAAGCCGATTGCATCAGCACCTGCCTCTACAGCGAACTGCGCTGTATTACAATCTGTAATCCCACAGATTTTCACATTCACTGTTTTGCCCCCTTTAAATTAGGAACCATTAAATCTTTCAGACTGGTAGTCAAGTCTCCACTTTTCATTAAAGCTTCTCCTACAAGTACACCACTTGCACCTACAGCACTGACTCTTTTCGCATCCATATTCGTAAATATCCCACTTTCACTAATGACATAGCTTCCAAATGATTGAATAGAAGGTGCCAATCTTTCAGTTACTGCTAAATCCACTTCAAATGTTTTTAAGTTTCGATTATTAATTCCAATGAGCTTAGGACCGACTTTAAATGCCTTTTCTAAATCCGCCTCATCATGAACTTCCATTAACACTTCTAAATTTTGATGTTTCGCATATTGGTATAACTCGCTTAGTTCAGAAGGAGTTAGGGCTGTTGCAATCAATAGAATCATATTTGCACCATGTTCTTTTGCTAAATCTATTTGGATTTGATCAATGATAAAGTCCTTGCATAAAATTGGAATATCTACCGCTTCTCTAACAAGTCTTATATCTTCAAACGACCCTTTAAAAAAGGTAGCGTCTGTTAAAACCGATATGGCAGCTGCACCATTTTCCGAATAACTTTTGGCTTGTTCTGCTGGGTTTAAATGAACATTTATATCTCCCTTAGAAGGCGAAGCCCGTTTGAACTCTGCAATAACTGATAAGGTGTTTGCTTGTTCAAGCTGTTGGATGAGTGAGTATGTTGTTTCTTTCTTTATTTCTTTTCTTTTTAACTCTTTCAAACGTTTTATCTCTTTTTGTTTTTCAACAAGAATTCGCTCCAAAATTGTTCCCATTTAAATCACCTCTTTTTTGAGTTTTGTCGTTTGCTCAACTAGCAGACATAATTTTTCATAGGCAGCTCCAGAGTCTATACTCTCTTGTGCATTTTTGATACCATCTGAAATGTTTTTCACGGTACCCGATGTGTAAATTGCAAGTCCTGCATTTAATAAGACCGTGTCACGAAATGCGCCCTTTTCTCCTTTTAAAACGCCTAAAAGTATGTCTGCATTCACTTTTGAATCTCCCCCGATAATTGATGCATTAGGATAGCAAGTTAGGCCAACTTCTTCAGGGTGTAGTGTCATTTTTTTCAAATTTCCATTTTCCAATAGGACTAAGTGATTATGTCCTTCAAGAGAAGCTTCATCTAGGTGACCTGCACCATTAATCACAATTGCTCTTTTTCGCCCAAGTTTTTTTAAAACTTCCGCAAACATTTCTAAATAATCTCGTCGATAAATACCTAATAATTGCGTTTCTAACTCAATTGGATTTGTCAAAGGTCCGATTAAATTAAAAATCGTTGGAATTTGCAACTCTCGTCTTACCTTCATTACTTTTTTTAGCTTCGGATGAACATGAGGAGCGAATAAAAACGCGATCCCAATCTTTTCTATCAATTCTTCTGCATAATGAGATGGAATAGATAAGTGAACGCCAAGTTCTTCTAAAACATCCGCACTTCCCGTTTTACTAGACATACTTCTGTTTCCATGCTTAGCTACCGGTATTCCGGAACCGGCAATGACGAATGCTGATGTTGTACTTACATTAAAACTAAGTGAACGATCGCCTCCAGTTCCACAATTATCAATGACATTGTGAAACTTTCGAGAAAACCCAATCGTATTGCTCCTAATTGCATTTACAAGTCCGGCAATTTCATCAACTGTTTCTCCTTTTGTTTTTAAAGCAATTAAAAATGCAGCAATCTCACTATCAGATATCTCTTCATCCAAAAGCATTTGGCCAACTACTAATTGCATTTCCTCTGCTGAAAAGGATTCATTATTTGCTAATCTTTGAAGGTACTCTTTCATTGCTATACTCCTCCTTAATCTCATTTAAAAAATTTAGTAATAACTGCTTACCTTGCTTTGTACCGATCGACTCGGGGTGAAACTGCATTCCATAGATTGGATATCTTCTATGCTTGATCGCCATAATTTCTTGATCATCCATTGATGTTGCTAATGTTTCAAAGTAATGGGGTAAACTGTCTTTTTTAATCACCAAGGAATGGTATCTCATGACTTCTAAAGGCTGCTGTAAGTATGCAAATAAATTACTACCAAGATGTGTAATGTTTGATGTTTTCCCATGTTTAATAGTCCTAGCTTTTTGAATAGTGGCGCCAAAAACATAGCCAATTGCTTGATGCCCTAAACAAATCCCAAGCATTGGAATTGATTCATAAAACCTGCTTATCAAATCCAGCGTCTCGTGTTTTTCTTCTGGTTTACCTGGTCCCGGTGAAAGTACGATTGCTTTTGGCTTTAACTGTTTGATTTCCTCTAAGCTGATCTTGTCATAACGAGCTACACAAACTTCTTCTCCAAGTTCTCCTAAAAATTGATAAAGATTGTAGGTAAATGAGTCATAATGATCAATTAGTAATATCATGATTTCCCTCCAAAAAAGCTTTCATTTTATGAATCGTTTCCTCATACTCTTGTTCAGGTGAACTGTCATAAACAATACCCGCACCTGCTTGAATAAAAGCTTCATCGTTTTTAAATAAGATTGTTCGAATCGCTAAAGCAAAATCCAGATGTCCATTTGCTGAAATATAACCAACAGCTCCGGAATATACGCCTCTTTTCGATTCTTCTAATTCATTAATGATTTCCATTGCCCTAATTTTTGGTGCACCCGAAACAGTTCCAGCTGGCAAACATGATATAAAAGCATCAAGTGCTGTATATGGTTTTTTTAAAGTCCCACTAACCTCAGATACTAAATGCATGACATATTTGTATTTTTCAATGTCCATAAATTTTTCTAATTTTACTGAACCGAACTCACAAACTTTTCCTAGATCATTTCTCCCTAAATCAACGAGCATTTTATGCTCTGCTAATTCCTTTTCATCTTGAATCAAATTCTTCTCAATCGTTTCATCTTGTTCGTCGGTCTGCCCTCTACGCTTCGTTCCAGCAATCGGGTTTGTTATCACTTTTCTACCTCTCACTTTGATTAAACTTTCTGGAGATGTACCAGCCACTACACTAGTACCAAAATCTATAAAGTACATATATGGTGAAGGGTTTTGAATTCGTAACTTACGGTAATAATCAAACGGATTCCCTTCAAAACTTGCCTTCATTCTCTGGGATAAAACGACTTGAAATATATCTCCTGACTGAATATAACTCTTTGCCTTCTCGACCTTCGTCATATATTGCTGCTTTGTTACTTCGGGTTCGAAAGATGAAAATAAGAATGGCATTTGCTTCATCTGAATCTTTTCATTCAAAATTTCATGCTTTAGCTCTTGAATTTCCATTTCAAGCATTTCAGTAGTTGTTTCCTTCGAAAGCTTGATTCCGACAATTGATATTTGTTGCTCTAAATGATCAAAAACAATAACAACCTCAAAAAACATGAGATGAATATCTGGCATACCGATTGTATCTTCTAAACCTTCTCCAATTTCCTCAAACTGTCGAACGATATCATAGGCAACATATCCAATGCCTCCCCCTATGAATGGCATTTGGTACTCATCAATCTCTTTTTTATGTGGTATTAGCTCCTTTAATTTTAAAATTGGATTCCCGTTGAACACTTCTCTATGTCCATTTCTATATAAAACTTCTCCTTTTTGATTCGTCCCAATTAATTCAAATACTGGACTGCGACCAATAAATGAATATCTTCCAGCATCCTGATGTTTAAACGAGCTTTCGAATAAAAACTTCTTAGTTCCAGATAGTTTGTTAAATAGAGATATTGGTGTGAATGTATCTCCTTGCAATGATTCAAATATGATTTCTACTTTGTTTTGCAATGATGACATGTCATTTAACCTCCAAAAATTTAATTGTTATAGATGGCTCTGATCGAACCAAATAATAAAAAAAGTCCTCTATACGCACAGAAACTGTACATATAGAGGACGATTATTTTATACCGCGGTACCACCTCGATTGAATTAGAAAACGTCTAATCCCACTTTCAGATACGGGAAATGTTGTTTATTACATCACTATCAAATAATGATATTAACATTCCGATATCCTATCCTTTTAACGGTGGAATTCCGTGCATCCCTACTATCAATTTCAAGATGCCTCTCGTAAGCCCATTCAATATAGGTTCCTGTGTCAGACTCTCACCAATGTCTAACTCTCTGTAACTTTCACCAATATTTACTCTTCTTACTCAGCGATTTAACAATATGATTTTAAAAATAAATACAAAAAGGCCCCCCGTCTTAAAAAGGACGAGAGACCCGTGGTGCCACCTTCATTAGCTGATAAACAGCTCGCTTTGTCAGTATCCAATTTTGCTGAATACTCGCCTCTTGTAACGAGGAGGCTACTCGCCAAAGCCTACTACTAATCGACCGGTTCGGTTTGGAAGCTCTGAAGTCCATTCGCAATTACTTTCACACTGATTCTCACCAACCATCAGCTCTCTTTAGTTTCCGTAATTGTTACTACTCTTCGTCAACGCTAAGTTAAAATTTAATTGTCCTAATACTAATATGTGAAAAAAAAAAAGTCAATGACTAGAAAATAAAATGATAAAAATATTTTTCGAGATTAAGAACATTTTTTTGTCGATATCCAACAAAAATATTCTTGTCAGATAACTATTTCCATGTGATGTTATTGATATTTTTTGGCAACTATAAATTCTACAAATGGTAAAGTAATCATTGATAATATTAATAATAATAGCAGCATGATATTAATAGAACCCGAAACTAATTTATCAATTACTGCCGCTAGAAACACAAATAGCATGATTAGGAAATAACTAATTTTAGAGCTTTTCTCTATGATTCTTTGTCCTAATTCTTCCTCTTGTAAAATACCATCTTTCTCTTCTTTCGAGCCCCAGGTAATTGCAGTTAAAAACAATATTAATAAACCGCCTATTGAACTAACTTCATTAAACCCAATTTCTTTTCCAACCCAAATTTTATAAATAGTAAACCCCACTACAATTATTGAAGCAATACCTGATAATACCGCTGTCATCCTTCGAGTCCTCATAGATCACTCTTCCCCTCAAAACAAAATAAATCATCTACTGTAATGTTTAAATTTTTAGCTATACTAAATGCCAATTGTAAACTGGGATCATATTTATTATTCTCGATTGCATTGATCGTCTGTCTACTCACATCACATAAGTCAGCTAATTTACCTTGTGAAATCTCTAATTTTTCTCGATATTCTTTTATTCTATTGATCATGATGACTTCACCTTTTTAGTAAAATATGTAAAATATGTTTTACACTTATATAGTAATAAAATACATTTCACATGTCAAACATGTTTTACACCTTTTTTATAATAAATAAAAAAGACCTGTTTTAACAGATCTTCTAATTTACTATTTCGCAATAATCATTTTAATGGTTAAATCTAATATTAAACGTCGTTCCATCTGTGCTTGATACAAAATCAATCGTGGCATTATTTCTTTTTGCGATTGCATAACAGATTGCCAATCCTAGACCTGTTCCATTTTCCTTTGAAGTGACAAATGGAGTAGATATACGATCATTTATTTCGGGAGGAATTCCTATGCCACTATCTATAATTGATAATACAACAACACCATCCTCATGATACGTTTTTATTACTACCGAGTCATGTGGCTTCATTGCATCTAAAGAATTGCTGACCATATTCAAAAGTAGCTGACGAATTTCGTTTTGATCAATTTTTATAGTTGGAATACTAGACAATTCTAATTGAATTGACTTATTTTCTTTTAATGCTCTCGTTTCAAGTAATGGATTTAAAGTTTTTATGATTCCATTTAAATCATTAAACTCGATTTTATTAGGCTTAACTTTAGCTATATCCAGAAATTCCGAAATGATGTTATTTACACGGTTCATCTCGTCGATCATTAACGCAAAAATATCCTTATAGCCACGTAAATCATCATTTTCTGATATTACTTGCAAAAAGCCTTTTACAATTGTAAGTGGATTCCGTACCTCATGAGCGACACCCGCTGCCATCTCACCAATAATTCTAATCTTTTCAATATACATTTGTTCTTCTTCTAACTTTTTCTGCTCAGTTATATCCGTAAATATAGCTAATATTCCATTTTTATCAGGAATAACTCTTATTTCTACATCTCTTTTAGAGTACTCCGTAATGATTTCAAATGTCTGTATTTTCTGTTCATCATAGGCTTTATTATAATATGTATAAACATCAGTTCCGATATAATTCGGTAATACATCCCACATACAAGCACCTAATAGCTCTTCTTTTGGCTTCTCAATCATTGCCTCGGCAGCTTTGTTAATGAAAACAAATTCCATTTTTGCGTTTAGGTAATAACACCCTTTAACCATATTCATTAATACTTCTTGCATGTCTACATGTTTAATTAGTTTTTTCTCATATAAAAATGACATATCCTCTAACGATTCCATAAAGAGTGCCTCCTCTCCTTTAGAATACCACTGTAGATATAAGAAAGAACGGAAGAGCCTGTTGAGATACACATTATGTATGATCGATCTTCCAAATTTTCTATATGTTAACTTCTCTCAATTAAGAATAACATATTTCTAAAATTTCTGAAAATAAGATTATAGCTCATTCCGATACATTTAATAGATTATTATTTCTGTTAAATACATGATTTGTTTTAAAATATGGCTGTTTTCATATCCATTGTGACTATTAGGAGTTCGTTAATTGCTTACAAAAATAACTATCTTATGGAAAAGAGTTTAAAACATATACCAATGATAAAATATAAAATCCCATTCAAAAATACTGCCCAGCCTATTACCATTGCGCCTATTACTCCATCACTACTAGAGCCTTTAGCAATTGTTAGCATAATTGCACCAACTGTTAATGCGATAAACGGAGCTAGAAAAGCAATCATAAGTCCTGACCATATATACAGATTTTTATTATGCTTACTTTTATGTATTGCTCCTACATTAACGAGCATGATGATAAAAATTAGTGAGATCCAAAATAAAAAATCGACCATAGTGTCCCCCCTATATGATTATTATTTAATGAATCTCTCCTTGTTTGTTAATCTTTTCACATCAATTACTTCACAATACAATTTACTTTACATGATAAGTATTCAATAAATTCCACATTTTTCCTTTTTTAAACTTGCAAAAACATTCTAATTAGATTATTATCTAATTAGATACTTATGAAAGTAGTTGGTAAATAATGCAGTTAAACAAGATTGTTGATTTTCATAAAGCACTTGGGGATCTTAACCGCGTTCGGATAATCGCTTTGCTTCAGCAAGGTCAATTGAGTGGTCAAGAGATTGCCGGAAAGTTGGGTCTAAAACCACCGACGATTACACATCATATGTCAAAGCTTCGAGAAGTTGGTTTAGTTAAGGAGCGCAGAGATAAGAACACAATCTATTTTTCTATTAATTTAAAAATATTGGAAATGAGTGCAAAATCAATTATAACTGTCGGTACAGGAGGGAATTCAAACATGGAAATGTCAGTAACTGAAGAGGAACGTACAGCCATTATCAATAATTTCTTCACAAAAGATGGAAAATTAAAGATTTACCCTGCACAAAGGAAGAAAAAACTAGTAGTACTTGCTCATATGATAAAAGGATTAGAATTTGGTAGAGTTTATCAAGAAAAAGAGATTAATGAATATTTGAAACAATACCATGAGGACTATGCTACACTTCGACGTGAACTAATTATGTGTCAATATATGTATCGTGAAAATAGTTTATATGAGTTAAACCCTGTAGAATTGTGGTGGTTAAGTTAATAAAGGTAATTCCTCCTAAATATATGAAAAACCTACCTCAAAACGAATTTTAGGTAGGTTTATTTTTAACACTTTATATGAATTCTTATAGAAAAAATAAAGTTTCAATTTACGATGAAATACCCTTCCCACCCTCTGGCTTGAGAGTAGCAATTCTTTCCATTCCCATGATAATTGGTCTTGCTTGTTTGATTAGTAATTGGGTAGACTCAAGAGTTAATGACTCTCGATGAGCATGCTTGCTACTCCATACTTCGTATACAAATACTGAATTTGGCTCATCCTCACAAATGCTTACATGATACATTTCACATTCATCCAAATTCTCCATTGATTCTGCTGCTTCCAATAAAATACTTACTAAAGTTTTACGTTCGCCCTCTTTTACTGTAAACTTACCGAACAATCCAAATTTACTCATTCTTATTCTCCTTTATGGTATTTTTATCTTTACTTATTTCTACAATAAACAGACATTTACCTATTATTTCCACAAATAAAAGAGTTAGCACGTAGTCACTAACCAAAATTTAAAAGAATAAGAACTTACCATGTATCCAACCTATTGGTTAAGTCTGTAAATTTGGCGCGCAATGGATTCGATAATATAAACTACCGGTACTTGCGTAGTAATATTAGCTTCTTCAAAATATTCCTCTGTTACGTAGTAAGGAATGTTAATATTACTGATTTTAGCAATTGTTGATAATTTGTTATTCGTAATACTAATAATCTTACTTCCCTCTTGTTTCAGCAAATTCAGATGATTCACAGTGAAAGGATTTTCTCCAGAGACCGATAATGCGATCGTCACGCTATTATTCCGAAATTTTGAATGAATCGGAAAATGTGGATCCTTTATATAAAGTGAAAATTTCCCTAAACTTGAAAAATACCTTGCTCCATATTCAGCAAGAATACCAGAGCTTCCTATTCCAATAAAGATTACATTTTCTGCCTTTTGAATTTGAATGGCTGCCTCATTTATTTTTTCATCTATATCACCTTTAATTGTTCGCTCGAAAAACTCTACAATTGAATGTTGAGCACTTTTTATAAAGGTTCGTTTATCTTCTTCTAAATACATTTTAAGCTTTACTTTAAACTCAGAAAACCCCTCACAATTTAACTTTCTACAAAAGCGCAAAATCGTTGTTGTTGATACATGAGTTTCATCTGCCAACTCACGAATTCTCATGTAAGCAACCTTATCCATGTTTTGCGAAATATAATTATATAATGAAGTTTCTAACTCATTGAAAGAAGCAATACTGTCATTTGAAAACATTTCGTATGTTTCTCCTTCTATGTAATAGGCTTTATTTATAAGTGCTTATACCACTAATTTAACATAAATTCTCCTTTGAAACATGGTGTTACATTTTCGTCACAAATATCTTCTAATGTTATTAAAAACTAGATTCTGTTCAATTGTTTACTATCTAGCCTATTGTCGCTATGATTCCATTGTAGACTACTCAATCAGTTATAAATCAAAAACACTAAATGATATGAAAAAATATTGGGAGGTAATGAAATGAAACAGTTTAAATTTCCTGAAGGTTTTTTATGGGGTGGTGCAACAGCTGCCAATCAAATGGAAGGCGGATTCTATGAGGGAAATAAAGGCCTAAATATTGCCGATGTTCTTCCTGGAGGAAAAGAAAGACTTAGCATTTTACAATCTCCTGGCTTTAATTTTGAAATCGATCGAGAGAAATATAGTTATCCAAATCATGAAGGAATCGACTTTTATCATCGATACAAGGAAGACATTGCTCTCTTTGCTGAAATGGGATTTAAAGTGTTCCGAATGTCAATCGCTTGGACGAGAATCTTTCCAAATGGAAATGAGTTAACTGCGAATGAAGATGGCTTAGCTTTTTATGACCGTGTATTTGACGAGTTACACAAACATGGAATTGAACCAGTCGTAACAATTTCTCACTATGAAATGCCTGTAAATCTTGTAAAAGAATTCGGTGGTTGGAGAAGCCGAGAAGTCGTTACATTCTTTGAAAGATACGTCAACGCAATCTTCAATCGATATAAAAATAAAGTGAAATATTGGATGACATTTAATGAAATCAATAGTGGTTTAATCATGCCAATTATGGGTCTTGGTTTCTCAATCCAAAAAGAAGAAGATAAATACCAACCTACATTCCAAGCATTTCATCACCAATTTGTTGCAAGTAGTATCGCAGTTAAAGCTTGTCACGAAATTATTCCAGATGCTCAAATTGGTTGTATGATCTTATATGCACCAGTCTATTCTTATGATTCTGATCCTAAAAACGTAATGTATGCCCTGCAAGAAGAACGCTTCTTTAACTACTTCTGTGCTGATGTTCAAGTAAGAGGTGAATACCCTGCTTTTATTAATCGTTTCTTTAAAGAACATAATATCGAGATTGATATGCAGGACGGCGATTTAGAGTTAATTAAAGAAGGAACTGTTGATTATATTGGATTCAGCTATTACATGTCTAGAACAGAAATCAAAGATAAATCAGATTTAGAAAATTCACAAGGAAATCTAATTGGTGGTATTAAAAATCCATTCCTAAAAGCTAGTGACTGGGGCTGGGAAATCGATCCAGAAGGTTTACGTATAAGCTTAAATCAATTATATGACCGTTACCAAGTCCCGTTATTTGTTGTAGAAAATGGATTAGGGGCTTACGACAAAGTAGAAGAAGATGGATCAATCAACGATCACTATCGTATTGATTATCTTCGTGAACATATTAAAGCAATGGCTGAATCAATTGAAGATGGCGTTAATTTAATGGGTTATACTAGCTGGGGGTGCATTGATTTAGTGAGTGCATCATCTGGTGAGTTCTCTAAACGCTATGGTTTTATTTACGTAGATAAACAAGATGATGGTAGTGGTACGTTAGAACGTAAAAAGAAACAGTCTTTCTTTTGGTATAAAGATGTCATTGCTTCAAATGGGAAAAAACTATAATCATTTCTATTATGTAAGTCCCTGGAATCAGGGACTTTCTTTTTATCCATTAAGCTTTTACTTTAATAAAGAATATAGATACGTATCAAATGGCACACCATTTTGGTACAGATAATTTCTCATTAATCCTTCTTTTTGGAAGCCAAGTTTAGTCAGCAAGTTAATTGAAGCTTTATTTCCAGTAATAACAACTGCACCAATTCGCTTTATATCTAGCTCTTCAAACCCGTATGAAACTGCTTTGCATACGGCCTCAGATGCGTAACCATTACCCCAATTATCAGGGAAAAGTGCATAGCTTAAATCCGCTCTCTTATGCTCTTGTGACCACTCTTGAAATCCAATTGTTCCAATAATACCTTTCTTCCCTTTCACTTCAATACCCCATTTAATCCCTCGTTTTTCATTGAAACTCATTGAAAAATTTCGAATGATTTGTTGAACTTGATCTATGCTTGTTAAAGGTTTTTGCCCATAATAACGCAATACATCTTTATTTGTAAAACAACTTAATATGTCAATTGCATCATCTTCATTTAGTTCTCTCAATATTAAACGTTCAGTTTCTAGTATAGGAAACATTCTTCAACTTCCTTTGCTTAATATTACCCCTAACAATACTTAGCACTTTTAGAAAAGGGCAATATTTTATTTTTTACGTACCCTCATTTATGTTCTTTAAAAATGTTGTCTTAATTATGATTACTATTCTATAGCGATCCTTTACATACCTTTTTCACTACTGGCATTACCTGATTTTTACATATATGATAGCTCTACCAACATCAACTAAGAGGTATTAAATACAAATAAATTTAAATAATCTATATTTGGAAGAGTCTTTTTTTGAACATAATATTATAATTAGTTAAGATCCGTTTTCATCAAATTACAGTAGTTGTGTTATTCATAACTTTTGAAAGGACTGTTTCAATTGAAAATCGCATTTATTGCACATGATGGTAAGAAAGCTGACTTAGTGAATTTTGCTAAAGCATATGAATCGATTTTGTCTAAGCATGAGCTATATTCTACGGGTACAACTGGTACAAGAATTATGGAAAAGACAAAATTACAGTTACATCGATTTAAATCTGGTCCACTAGGTGGAGACCAGGAAATAGGAGCCTTAATTGCAAAAAACTTAATGGATATCGTTATTTTCTTTCGTGATCCGCTTACACCTCAACCACATGAGCCTGATATTTTAGCGTTACTTCGCTTATGCGATGTTTATTCAATACCTTTGGCGACGAATATGGGAACTGCAGAAATTTTAATACATGGTTTAGAGCGTGGAGATTTAAATTGGAGAACACTTATTCATGAAAAGCAAAGTGAAAACAAGTGATTCTAAATAGCAAAATCCTCATCTAGGGTATTTAGAAAAGCCGCAAATGCGGCTTATTTTTATTGAATTGTCCGTTAGAAAGTTGTTTTGTACACAAATTTTCAAATAATATAAGACTTTTTTTTAACCTAAAATTCTTTATAGTTAAAGTAAATAATCTAGAGGCTTTATGACGAAAAAGCCCAATTTATATATAAGAGAGGAATTACGATGAAAATTGATACACCTAATATTCCAAGAGAATTACAATTAAGAAATTTTACTGATATTTTTTATGAAGAGGATCCTGAATTAGAGATATGTGAAATAAACGACTCTGTTTTTGAAAATGAAGTTGTTGAAAGAGCAAGACTATCAAAAATGGTGATTAGAAATTGTAGGTTCAATAATACAGATTTTAGGAATATTGATATAATTGACGTGCACTTTGAAGACTGTGATTTTTCAAATTGCAATATGAGCAAGTCTTCCATTCACAGAGTCATTTTTAAAAATTGTAAATTACTAGGCGTGAATTTTATGGATTCAAGCTTTGGTAACGTTCAATTTGATCAGTCTGTCTTAAATTTAGCATTACTTGGAGACTCAAAGTTAGAGAAAGTAATTTTTCAAGATTCTTCATTAAAAAATACAGATTTTTACGATTGTAAATTTAAAAAAATTGATTTTATTAGCTGTAATCTCGATGAAGCCAATTTTGAACAAACATCACTAAAGGGGATAGATATTAGTTCTTCTACATTTAGTGCACTAACTGTTTCAATCGAAAGTTTGAATGGCTGTAAAGTATCATCATATCAAGCAATTCAACTTGCGAGCTTGATGGGATTGAAGATTACTGATTAGAAATTGTTTCAGGCAAAAGATATTAATAGAAAAACGAGTAGCAAAAATAGCTACTCGTTTTTCTATTAATATCTCATTTTAGAATACTAAATATTGCTCAAGCTTTGGCAAATACGATTTATCAAAATCAGTGAAAATATGATAATGAAACAATTGCTACAAAATTCAAGAACTTTGTTTGTTAACAATGATAAAACACAATATGAATATAATAATTGTATAAAATAAATGAATAGTAAATAGTAACTCGTTCATCTGAAAACTCCTAACATAGCAATCCAGCTTATCGAAGTTGTTTTGCTTTAGTATATCATTTGGTTAGTAGTACTTCTGGTTATCATCTAATCAACTCATGGTGTTTAAGTAATGGCAATCAGTCCGTATTTAATGGTTGCATCCATTACCTTTTTCATTTTTATATTTTTGTAAATCCAATGATTTTAAATTCTTCAGTTGGGCGATCAATAAACTTTGCTAAAGCTAATTGTACTCTATTTGAGAGCTCTTCTTCGTGTTCACTGTTTTCAACTTCTACTGATGCAAAAGTATCAGTACTATTCATGATTATTTTCCCTGCAACTTTAACCGATGACCTGTATTGCACCATTACTCTCATACCTTTATCTCCTTGCCATTATTCTTTTTTACTTTTGCTATTTTAATTTCTTTCGCTATTTCAGCCCTTAAAATTTTTGCGCCTTCATTACTGACAACAATTTTCCCGTCTGCAAGCTTAATCATATTGCCTGTCCTTTCACCAGTAATCAGACATTTTGTACCTGCAGCTTTTCTAACGATAATATTTCCTGAATCAATTAATACTTCCAATATATCACCGAAATCGATATTTAATAATCTTCTGATTTCTTTTGGAATAACAATTCTTCCTACTGAATCCACTCTTTTTTCAATCCCAATTGCTTTCAAATTTACTACCTCCATTACATTGTAAAAGTGAATATGAGTCTATTAGGAGAGTACTAGAAAATTAACGCTTTACATTTTCCCCCACTTAATCTTTAAAAATTTTATGACAGCATTTAATTTATCTTTTACTTCCAGCTTCTTTATGATATTTGAAATTTTTAATCTAGTTGATCTTTCTGAAATAGCCAGCCTATCAGCTATTTGTTTACATGAATAACCTTCTGCAACTAAATTTATAACCTCGTATTCTTTATTGGTTAATAATTCCTTTAAATTTATTGCATTTATCGGTTTATTTTGAAGTGAATTTATTTTTTATTTACGATAATCTTGTATTAATAATTTTAAATACCGATTTTCTATGAATATGTACCCTAATACAACTTGCTTAATTGCTTGTACAAGTTCATTTTCTTCCATTTTATTTGATAATATTCCCTTCACACCTAATTCTACTAGCTTCTCAATCTCATTTATTTCTATCTTGTTACTGATCGTGATCATTCTAGTTGATGGATCCATTGATAATAGTAACTTTGCGATACTTAACATCGATTCTTTTGAAACCCTTGTTATCAATATAGTGTTTTGATACTGCTTCTCCACTAAATTCTCATATTCTATCATCTCTATTTTTAAGTTGTAGTATTCTAAAATTCTACAAACTCCAAGGACAATTAATGAATTTTCTACAAGTATTACCGTATTGTGTTTATAACTATTATCTTTTACTACTTTTGTTATCACTTGCTAACCCCTTTTTTGGAATCTCAATCGTTTCTTTTATTCAAAAAACAACTTGTGTGGATTTGATGATTTAATTTGCATCAAAAATTCCGGGAACAATTACCTAACATGCATCAATTGTTATCCAATTATGTCTTAATCCTTTAATTACAGCATTTAAGCGATCTTGAACTTGCATCTTTGCTAGAATATTAGAAACATGATTTTTAACTGTTTTCTCCGAAATGTATAATCTTTCGGAGATTTGGTAGTTTGTACAACCTTTAGCTAAAAGTGTTAATATTTCATATTCTCTTTTTGTTAATAAGGTATGAATTGATTCAAGATCAACCGGTTGTCTTTGTTTCTGTATTCTTTTATACGATTTATATTCACTTAAAATTTCATTCGTAAAACGGTAATCGATAAATAAATTTCCTAAATGAACTTGTTTTACTGTCGTCACTAAATAAACTTCATCTAAATCAGATAACAAACATCCCTTTACACCTAAATCAACTAATGCTTCAATTTCATTTACCTTGAGCTTGTCTTTTATGACAATTACTTTAGTTGAACTATCATGTTTCAAGATGGATATAGCTTTTTTTTCAATATCTTTACTAGCTACTTCACAAATAAATATAGAATTTAGGTCATCTGTTTGAAAAACTTCATCAAAAATTGGAATTCTTTCAACCTCTATTTGATGATATTCTAGTATTCTACAAATTCCTGAAAGAAATAATAAATTCTCCACAAATATAACAGTATTATTTTTCTGTTTAATGATGTCCAACTTAGTTGCTAACATAACTGTCACTCCTTTTGTGATTTCATTCAAATTTTCTATTCATTATATTAATGAAATAAATACAAATCTCAGATAAAATGATCCTCTGATTCTTCTTACTCCCGCTCCCATATAAAGCCTTATCAATATCTTCTGCTTTATAATTTACTTTAAGAGCTAAATCATTTGTGCCCAAATCATACTCATTCATGATCATGAAGATACACTTACGAAGGTTAATTATCAGCTTTTCTTCATTTATTTTAAGTTCATTTTTAATTTTATTAATCTGCATATCTATCATTCGTTCTTCTATGTAATTGATGATATTTAATAATGAATCTTCTTTATGTCTAGCATCCATCCTCATATGAATTACATTCGAATTTCTACTTTCATTTTTGACTACTGTCAAAATTTACAACCCCACTTCTATCATTTTTATTTAATGAAATTGGTCATGTAATATCTTTGACCTAAACAACGAATTATTAATTCTTCTCCTTTCATATTTTCTATTGATTGATATTCATGGAAAATATCAGTTTTTTTGTAGTCATTCCGACTCTTTTTCTAGAATTACGGTTTTACTAAACATTAAATACGCTAGTTCTTTTTTGTAAATCTTCTGCCATATCAGCCAGCGCAGTTGATGAAGCTGAGATTTCCTGCATCGTTGCTAGTTGCTCTTCTGTAGCAGCTGAAATATTCTGTGTTTGGGAAGCTGTATTTTGTGCAATTGAACTGATATCCTCAATTGATTCCCCTAATTGTTCTGTGCCTGCAACCATTTGTTGAACAGCTGAGGATACTTCATGAATTTGAATTGATACTTCATTTATTGAACTTTGAATCTTTCCAAATGAAATACCAGCATTACTTACATTGTTGGAACCAGCTTCAACTTGATTATTCGTCATTTCCATGACAGCTATAGCATTGTTAACCTCTTTTTGAATACCAATAATCAATTTAGAGATATTATTTGCAGAAACCGCCGATTCCTCGGCTAATCCTCGAACTTCGGCAGCAACTACCGCAAAGCCTTTCCCATGCTCACCTACACGAGCTGCTTCAATTGCAGCATTTAATGCTAAAAGATTAGTTTGATCTGCTATTCTAGTTATTACTTGAACAATTTCACCAATCTCTCCAGAACGTTCTCCTAGTATATTAATTGCATTATTTAGACTACTAATCGTGTTATGAATTTCTTCCATTTGTGTTATGGCCACTTGAACAACCTGAACCCCATCAATCGAAAGTTGCTCAGCTTCTTTTGCAGCCTCATTAACTTTGATTGAATTGCTTCCAATTATTTGTGCTTGTGTGACCATGCTATGTACAGTTTCATTCGTTTCCATAACAGTTTTTACTTGATCTTCTGAACCACTTGCAACTTCAACTGTGTTGGTAGCAATATGTTCACTAGCTTCGCTTGTTTGCTCAGCACTAGCAGAAAGCTCACTTGAATAAGCTGCCACTTGATCAGAAATCCCTTGAACTTGACCGATTAGGTCACGCAAACTGGTCATTGTTTCATTGTATGCACTCGCCAATTTACCTAGTTCATCCTTTGATTCATAATCTACTTTCTGTGTAAGATCTCCATTTGAAGTCGCCCGTAATGACATCAGTAACTGATGAATTGGTTTTGTTATGAGTCTTGAAATATATGTCGATAACCCTATACAAATGACTGTAACAATAAAGAATAGCAATAGTGATTGTTTTACCGAGCTACTTGCCAGTTTTTCATTTTCTACATATAAGTCTTTAGATATATTAGAATTTACTTGGTCTAATTGATCGTAAAGTGTAGTCAATTGATTATCATATTTAGTTATTTCGTTATTGTATAAATGAATTGCTTCTTCATTTTTGTTTTGTGATCCGAGTTGAACAGATTTTAGTATACTACTTTCAAATAATGGCATTGTTTTCTCAATATCTTTAATGATGTTCGCTTCTTTTGTTGTCATGTTAGTTGATTTATAGTCATTTAATAGTTGCTTATTTTTTTTCATGTTTGTATCTATATTGTTTTTTAGTTGGTTACTAGTTGATAGATCAGTAAACGTAAAGAGTCGCCACATGTCGGCAATTACTTTTCGATTATTTAATCTATATTCAGAAAACACTACCGTCGGAATTAATCTATCCATATACAATTTTCCAGAGTTTTCTTTCATATCTGCCATTTTTTTAAATGTGTTAACCTGTAAAAAAATCATCGATAAAATAAAAATAAGGATGATTAGGCCAAGCTTAAACTTTGTACTTAAATTCCGAATCACTTTTCCATCTCCTTTGTTTATCTGCTTTTTGTGAAATAAATCACAATTATAACGGTACTACTGTTTTCACTCCTTATACTACATACTTCTTTTGCTACATATTTTTTTATCATTTAATATGTCATGCAAGCGTACTCCATTTTCCTCATGTTGCACATTTGTATTTTTCTTCACAAAATATCTTTCAAAAATGAGTCTCTTTGTCCTTTCCTAGCAATTTCTAATTCATAATGATTGAATATTATTTTTCTGAAAAACGTAACAAAGTTTCATTCCGAATTAGCTTTTTGTGAGTTATTTCACAATTAAAATATAAAATAGTTCCGACTATATTACCACGTCTTTTTTTAACTTATAAAAAGATAAAAAATAATAATTTTGTTGAAAAATAAACTATTTTCACCCAAAAATGTTCCTGATTCTGATTGATCAAACTACTTTTTGATCTTTTTACTATATTAAAGACTATTTTTTAACTGCATAAGTTCAGATATTTCAAAGGTTTTCTACTTTTTTTCCTAAGTCAAAAGTAAAAAAACATGTTTATTAGTCCTACTTAGTTGAATTAAAATAATTTCTAATAGATTTAGTGCTTTAAAATTCATTTATTTGTGTGGGTTGACTCTTTACATGCAATAGGATACAGAATGATTTTAACGTAAGAATACGCACTGCCCTTGCGAAAGTCCTAACACGTAATGAAAATTAGAAAACAGCTCTAAAAATATTGATAAAGTAACTTCTGTTCTAATTAGAAAGGAAAGTAATCATATTATGGATAAGGTTAGCATTCGTAGAATAAAAATTATTGATATTTTATCTGAAGATGATACGTGGTTTAAAATTGAAGATATAGCATGTTCTTTAGCATGCACTCAAAAAACCATACGTACTGATATACAATTTATAAATTCTATCTTTCCAGAGAATTGGCAGATAGAAACGATTAAGGGAAAAGGTGTTTATCTTCACAAGCCAGTAAGCTCATCGAATGAAGACATTTATACTTTATTTGTTAAGAATTCTTATACCTATCAAGCTATTCTACTTATACTATTAAGAAATGTAACTGTCATTAGTGAACTAGGAAAAGAATTCATTACACAACAATACAGTACGGTATATAAAGTACTTGATCAGGTCGAAGAATTATTAAAGTACTATGATTTAACTTTAAAACGTGCACCACTACAAATTAACGGATTAGAAGAGGATAGAAGAAGATTATGTACTGATGTAACGTTTGAACTCTATTCAAATTCAGACGATTGGCCTTTAGAAGCTTTTTCATATTCATTTATAGAAAAAACTATAACAGAAGCAACAGAAAAATATCATATACTTTTATACCCTGCCTCTATGAAAAAATATATATACTTTATTGGTACTTTAATCAGTCGCATTCATTATGATGTTGAACTAAACTTTTCTAGAATGCTTGAGAACAAAATAAAAGAGTCTTTATTCTATTACATTGCTAATGAAATATGTGACCAAATTGAAAAAAACAATAGACTAATCTTTTCTTCCTCAGACCGGATATCCTTCGCAATATATATTTCTCACATCCCTTATTTTAGCCCTGACCAACAAGACGAAGATACGATCTATACATTATTTAAAAATAAGGCAAGCAGTTATTATAATGAACTTTTTGTCTTAATAGATTTATTAGAAAGAAATACAGGCATTCAGCTATTGGAAGATAAAAGTTTTGTTTATACATTTCATCAGCAATATAAAATATACTCATTAAAGAAATATTTTCCACAAAAAAATAAACCTAAAGACATTCGTAGATACAATAAGATTATTAAATACGCGCAAAATAATTATCCAGTTTTGTACAAAAAAGTTGATGATGCACTAGAGTGTTTTACAAATAAATTTTCTCTTCCATCTAGCCATAATATTGCAACAGCAAGAGCTACTTTAAATATTCAAGCTACAGTCAACAATTCAAAAAAGAAGAAACGAGTCCTTTTTTTAAATAGTGAAGGACCTGGTGTATGGCGTTATAATGTATCAAAATTAGAGAAGTATTTTGGTAACAAAATTACTTTTGTTCGTTACAATAAACTAAAAATTACTAAACAAGACTTGAAAGAGCTAGCAATTGATTTCGTTATTTCTGATTTTTCATTGAACATAGAAAATTTTCCATTTATTAGCATTGATCCCGTCATAACTCAGCGTGAAATAAATGAAATTGCAAAATATATCTAACTTAATTTCAACGATAAATCCTATGAAATAATAAATCTTCTCAACATCTTTCTAAGTCCATGAATAAGTCATTTCAAAAAAGCAAAATATAATGATCATAAAAATAAAAACGGGCATGTAAGGTGATATGATGGAGCAAAATAAATTTAAGCATTACATAAAGTTAATCTTATTTCCTATATCCGTATTTTGTATATTGATGGCTTTCATAGATAAAAATATACAAGTAGCTTTCGTTGGTGTAATTCTTCAGATACTTGGATTATTAACTGATTACGCTATATACGGAAGAGAGTCAAAGGAATGATTGGTTTAAACTAGTGTAAGTAATACTATAAACACAACTAAAAACCTCTAATGTTAGCATTAGAGGTTTTATATTTTGGTAAATCTTAGAGATACTGATTAAATGTTATACAGTACCCAGCTTTATTAAGTGTGCGGTATAATCTCGTCATCTTGCTTTTTTACAGAAATAGAAGTAAGAGCAGATTCATTGAATCCTTTCACGATCAGCCATACAGCTAAAATGATTTCATTGGCTGCAACTGGTAGCGCCATTATAGCACCCCATACAGAAATTTGTTGAATGACACCAAACATCACTAACAATGCATAAATAAACACAACAATTGCCCCTGTGATGCCTAAGCATGATATAAATCTAGGTACAAGCTTTGATTTATAAAAAATATAACTGTACATCAATGTATTTATACCTAACATGAACAGTGGACCAAGCATAAATGTCCAGTCATGTACTGCTTTTAATAGAATTCCAGAAGTTTGATAAGATGCTATTTCTGGAGCTCCTGCGGCTACAAACTCCCTACTAAGTGTTAACAATGCCAGAACACTGATCACACCTACTGTAATAATAATTGCTTCCAAAAATCTGAAGCAGACATGCCAAAGAGCAATTGTTTCATTATACTTTCTTAAAATGGGAAACATTGTTGTTGCAGTTCCAACCGCTGAAACGACCAGAATTAACTCCATTAAAGCTCCAAGTATCACTTGGTTGGCGTGTTCCGAACCGTTGGTTAAGTAATCTGGGCCTTTAAGAATCGGATCATACAATTTTAGTCCAATCATCGCCGAAACTGCTGCAAGTATAAATAGTACTCCCACTATTTCTGCCGATCTTCTATTTGAATTCATTTTTCATCTCCACCTTTTATTCTATTTTTTAAATTGTATAGAACATCATCATCTATCTTATTACTTAGTGTTATCTCCATAGAAAAATACTTCCTCCAACGGTAAGTTAAAGGCTTGAGCGATTCGAAAAGCAAGCTCTAGAGATGGAGAATAATTTCCCTTTTCGAGAGCCACGATTGTTTGTCTTGTTACGCCAACCTTGTCAGCTAATTGCTGCTGGGTCATTTCATCATGGTTGAAACGTAATTTACGAATATGATTGCCGACAAGTTTTTTTCCCATTTTAGACTCCTCTCCTATAGTGGTAGAGTTTCGTAACCGAACCAGTCACATCGGAAAGAAATCCCGAAAAAATTAGGATGATAAACATAATCTGTGGCGGCTGATAAATAATAAGCGATCCCATTGCAAGAAGAAAGCCTACGATAAATACAAAAAATGAATTTCGGTGTGCTTTTAATTCTATTAACTTATCTAGTTCATCAGCAAATGATGGTTCCTTTTCTCTAGTCGTAATTCTAAAGATAATATTAAAAATAATACTAATTATGATGTGCGCAACGATAGAAACTAAAGTCAAGATCAGGACAAATGAACCCCAGTAGCGAAAGGTTACGTATAACTCCAGACCGCTTTTAGGGTACTGAGGATACATGTACAAGCAATAAGATACAAAAATAATGATTGTACTGATTAACATGACGGTACTTTTCTTTTCTTGATAAGTCATTATTTACACCCCCTGTAAACGCAATTTTACTTTGTGTATAGTATTCTATGCACGATGTAAAGGAAAGTTTACATAAAGTTAAATATAAGTTACACAGGATGGCTGCATTCCGCCTACATTTTGCTTTTGTCTTCACTTTCCTCAAAGGTTAAACAAATAAAAAAACCTTGAATTTTCAAGGATTTAAAAATGATTTATTTACCGTCAAAGTCCTTAAGTCAGACGAACTTAGATTTATATTGTGCTTCTTTCATTTATAGATTCCCTTATCTATTTTCTTACCTGCTTGTATTGTCATATGACTAATCAAAAGGCAAATTCTGATAGCATTATTTATTTTTTATTAAGGTAAACGTAATAAAACTGTTGACTCTCCCCTTATGGGAGGCTTTACATTATGTCTTGTAAGCTTTTGAAAGGAGTAAAATAGCATGAAAAAACAAAACATGATGTTAGCGATTGTATTAACAAATTTATTTATCGTCTTTTTAGGAATTGGCCTTGTGATCCCAGTTACTCCTTCCATTATGAATGAGTTGAATATATCTGGATCGGTTGTAGGCTATATGGTAGCTGCATTTGCAATTACTCAGTTAATCATCTCACCGATTTCAGGTCGCTGGGTAGACCGTTTTGGACGAAAAAGAATGATTATTATAGGATTAATAATTTTTAGTTTTTCAGAACTATTATTTGGGATTGGAAAAACTGTAGAAGTTTTATTTATCTCGCGTATGCTTGGTGGTGTCAGTGCAGCATTCATTATGCCCGCTGTAACAGCATTTATTGCAGATGTCACAACGGTTGAAACACGAGCAAAAGCACTTGGCTATATGTCGGCAGCTATTTCAACGGGATTTATTATTGGGCCTGGGGTTGGTGGGTTTTTAGCAGAGGTTAGCTCTCGCTTACCTTTTTTCTTTGCTTCGGCATTTGCTGTTTTGGCAGCCATATTATCCATTTTATTCGTACAAGAGCCTAAACGAAATATTGAAAGTATAGAAGTAAAAGGCAAAAAAGAAGGAATCAAACGAATTTTTGCACCGATGTATTTTATCTCATTTATGGTTATTTTCATTTCACAGTTTGGATTAGCAGCCTTTGAATCTTTATTCTCTTTATTTGCTGATCATAAATTTGGTTTTACGCCTAAGGATATTGCGATTATGATTGCAGGAGGAGGTATTTTTGGAGCGATTTTCCAAGTTTTATTATTCGATCGTCTTACAAAATGGATCGGTGAAATTCGTTTGATACGATATAGTCTAATTCTCTCGACAATCCTTGTGTTTCTAATGACGCTTGTGAACTCATACTTTATGATTTTAGTTGTTACGGTAACAGTATTTTTAGGATTTGATTTAATGAGACCAGCATTGACCACTTATTTATCAAAAGTTGCAGGGAATGAACAAGGATTTGTTGGTGGCATGAACTCGATGTTTACTAGTATCGGAAATATAATCGGACCAATTATTGGTGGAATTTTATTCGATATCGATTTAAACTATCCGTATTATTTTGCGACAGTCTTATTAGCGATCGGTATTGGGTTAACCATTGCATGGAAGGAACCTGCATATCAAACAGCTAAAGTAATCAAAAAGCGAACTCTTTACAATGAATATTAGAAACCATTTCTTTTACGAAGGAGGTGCTAGCAATGAAGGAAAAGTTTTACACCATTGGAGAAGTCTCAAAACTGGTAAACATTTCAATTAAGGCCCTTCGTTATTACGATAAAATCAACTTATTTAAACCTGCATATGTCGACCCGGACACTAACTATCGGTACTATAAAGACTCACAGCTTCACCTTCTAGATTTAATTAAATCATTAAAATATATTGGTACACCACTAGAAGAAATGAAGGAAGTACAAGGTTTACAGAGAGATGATTTTTTCGCCTTTTTAACCGAACAAGAACAAATTGTAAGAGAAAAAATTGAATCACTAGTAGAAATAGAAAAAATAATTGCAAACGCCAAAAAGGGATTACAAAGGCAAATGGAATATCCCTCTCTTGGTGAAGCGTTTATTTTGTATGAGGATGAATTAAAAATTATACAGACTAAGGCTTATGGAATTGATCCAAAAAATATCTTAAATGCTTCGTACAGTAAATTAAAGAAATTTGCTGCATCAATAGAAGGTTTTCGAAACAATGGCTACGGCGTGATTTTTTCCTATCAGCCTTACAAACATATCGATGAGGTAAGTTATCAATATTTATTTACACCTGTTCTAACGAATAAACAAATATCATTGCTTACTAGTGATACAGATGTTGCTATCATTCCAAAAGGAAAATACGTATGTATTACATTTAAATCTGTTTCAATAGACGATTATTTTTTAAACTTACAAAAACTAATTCACTATGTAGAAAACCATCAATTACAAGTTATTAGTGATATATATGAATCTTTAATTTATAATCATCATTCTCTTATTCAAAAAGAGGAATATCTGATAGAGATGCGGGTTCGAATAAAAGAAAGGGATTAATTTCAACATTGCTTTTTCTAAAGGAAGTTTTCGTGTCCCATGTTTATTTAAGTATGCGATAGTTGATTATAACACCAGGTTGCTCGCTTTCCGTGGGGCGAAAACTGAGCCTCCTCGGCTGTCCGCCTGCGGGGTCTCAGCCTTTCTGCATCTCCCACAGGAGTCTCGCACATTCCGTTGTAATCAACTTCTGTGTTATTATTTAAAACAAGTAACAACAACAAATTTAGAATAATACTTTTCTAAAAAATAAAGACACTCTCAGAGTGTCTTTATTTAATGAAATATAGAAAAAGAAATAATCAAGATCTATAGTTCATCTACATATTGTTTAGCTTCCAATAATGACAGTCCCAAAACTGTGTTAGCTTCATTAATCGCTTGAATTTCTTTTCCTTCTTTTAAAAGTATCCTCAATTGATTATTAATTGGATGTTCAGGTATATCTATTACTTTAGCTACTTGGTCTAAAGTTACTCTAATATTCTTCAATCGTTTTTCATTTACATTCATGATCAGTAAAAAAACTATGAATAGCAAAAAGCCAAAATCACGTATTCCATCTATACCACACCTACTAAAATTCTTTTCGTTTATCTAGATCTATTAAAACCTAGATATCTTGTTCCCTGAAAAGCAAGTTCTCCATTGTCACCTTCAACAAGCATGCCGTAATCAAAGTCTTTTACCATTAGTTCCACTCTATCTCCACTTTCTACTTCGAACGTTATAAAATATCTACTATATGATGAGCTTTCTCCACCGCCATGTACAGTTGTTCTTTTTGAAACAACTTTCGCCTTTACATTTAATTTTGGAGAATTGTTATTTTGATTCCATTGAGTAACTCCCTTTATAATTGCAAATACAAATATAGATAGAATGATGACAAATATGATTCCAAAAAAAATAGGAAAGTACGTAAACATAAAATCTCCGCCTGGAGTCATTTTCCCCCTCCTAACCTTTTTTACCTATTCTAATATATGTCTTGTTTTGGTTGGTTATTTATCAATCTAACTATTCATTAATCGACGTCAAATAGCCACCAGACCTTTTAGAATCAGATTTGGTGGCTATTTTTTATAGTATACGGAAATGTAAGGTTATTGTTCTGGATTTAGTAACTGTTTCTTTTCTTCTGAGGTTTCAAATGCGTCTAATATCGATGAAAGTAACCCTGGAAAACGGTTTTCCAAATCATCTTTTCTTAAAGACAGAATACGTTGTGTGCCTTGTACACGAACATTCAAAATTCCTGCTTCTCTTAAGGTACGAGTGTGATGTGAAAAAGTGGATTTTGCGACGGGCACTCCAATATCCCCACAAGATCGCTCACCTGCATTGTTAACATTAGAAACAATTAATAAACGAACTGGATCACTTAAAGCAGATAGAACGTTAGATAAATGAATATCTGCACGATCTGGGTGAAATAAAATCTTCACAATATACCTCCTTACAATTTTTTTTTTTGAGTTTTATGATTGCATTATATCATAACGCATGATATATTTCTATTGTTCGATAAACATCGAAATATAGAACTTAAAGCGAGGGGTAAAAATGATATCTGAATCTACAATTCATTCTATAAAGGATAAAGAAACGCGCGTCATGAATGAAGGAGTGGTTACTCTCCTACTTGGTATATCAATTGTACTCGTTATCATGAATACAATGATGTTCAATTTAGCTTTGCCAGACGTTGCGGCTGAATATCAATTATCAGCATCTACAACATCTTGGATCGTGACTAGTTACTCAATTGTATTTGCAATTTCATCGATAACATATAGCCGACTAGCTGATTTTATTCCAATCCGAAGACTCTTCATTATTGGCATTTTATCTCTAAGTTTAGCGGCAATTATTGGTTTGTTTAGTAATAGCTTTATAATGTTGCTGATTATCCGTATTTTTCAAGCATCTGGAGCTGGTTCTATCCCAGCATTGTCACTAATTTTGATTTCCCGCTATGTTCCAATAGAGCGCCGCGGTAAAGCAATGGCTATGATTTTATCTTCCGTATCACTTGGTTTAGGTCTAGGACCTGTCGTTGGAGGAGCAATTGTAGAATATATGGGCTGGCATATTTTGTTTGTCGTAACTTCAATCACTATACTGTTAGTTCCTCTTTTTGCGAATCTAATTCCAAAAGAGAAACCGAAAAAAGGATCATTCGACGTTTTTGGTGCACTATTTATTGGCGTCGGTACAACAGGACTTCTGCTTTTCTTAACAAATCATTCCTTGATCACGCTAGTGGTTGGACTAATTGCAATCGTGTTGTTCATCGTTCGTATACGATCAGCTAAAGAACCATTCGTACTTCCATCACTATTCCTAAATCGCAAATATCTAATTTTAGGAGCAGTTGGTATTGCAGCATATATCTGTAGTTTTTCAACGCTATTTTTAATGCCGCAAATCCTTGTAAAACAATATAGCCTTAGCGCAATCCAAGCCGGACTTGTGATTTTTCCAGGTTCATTTTTAGCGATGCTTGTCTCACAAAAGGTAGGACGAATCATCGATTCAAAAGGAAACAGTTCAATCATTAGATATATTCCGTTTCTGCTTTTGTTATCAGTTGTTTCATTCGCGCTATTTGAAGGAACATCATTTCTTGCAATCATGATTATTTACATGTTAATGAGTGTTAGCTTTACGATCTTATCGAGTAGCATATCGAATGAAATGTCTAGATTACTATTACCAGCACAAATTGGTTCAGGACTTGGACTATTTCAGCTTCTCCAATTTTTCAGTGGTGCATTCGGAGTTGCTATATCAGCAAGCGCTCTAAACTGGCAAAAGAACATTCCATTAGCCAATGCATACAGTAATATCTATTGGGGGCTAACAATTATCGTCATCCTTTCTATCGGATGTGCAATGATTTATGTCCGATCGGCATTTCGTAAACCCATGACTTCATAGTCTTGGTTTTACTCTATAAGTAGGCTAGGGGCGAGAATGAAAAATTGCTATTTTGTTCACGGTCCCTAGTAATTCTACTTATTAAAAGCTGATATCTTATAGTAATTAATATCTCCTAATGCATTGATTTTACATATTTGTTCTAAAAAAATTGCAACCAGAACAATAAATTTTCCATAAGAAAAAGGGCTATCGTATAGCCCCTGTTGTTTTGTTACAATCTTAATCAATGCACTCCATCTATGACTTTACTTGTCTTTGTATTCACATTTAGCCACGCAATGCCCTCATTGTAGTTACCCATATCACGATAAACTTGAACGGTGTATGTTCCATCTTTTTCTTTTTTGGCGTCAAAATGCTGATTATCCGTAAACTCGCCATATGTTTTTTTTACATATTTTTTCGCAATTTGAATTGCCACTCTTTCCTCCGCTGCTTTTTGTTTTTTGGTCAATTCTGTGTTTTCTTTCGGTTTATATGTAGTATCTACTTTACCACATCCAGTAAAAATGACTGCAGTTGAGAGAATGACTAACATTTCTATTTTTAAACGCTTCATTTCCTCACCTCTTTTTGTATGAATTCGTTAGAGTATGTATTTGTACCTCCTCAATCTGATTTATTGCAGCTATTCTACACTTATCCTCAAAAAAAATAGCCGCGATAGCGACTCAAAAACTACTCTGCAATTGATGCTGTTACAATAAATTGATACGTTCTAACATCCGTAGTGAACGGTTCATCTCCCATCAGTAGCAACTTACGTAAAGGTATTAAGTGGCTAATCCATTGTTCAAAATATTGATTTGTACTTGAAATCGAGTCAATTTCTTTAATAACATATCCCGTGCTATTAAATAATTCTAAAATCGTGCTACGGGTGAAAAAGCGAAGATGAGTTTGATCGAAAATTCCATTTTTCGTATAATTCCAATTGCCTGCTATTAATTCTACCAATGATGAAATATGTCCAATATGAGGAATACATGCTAATATGGTTCCATTTTTCTTTAAATAAGGTTTCAACTTTTCAAGTACAGCCCATGGATTTTTTAGATGCTCCAATACATCTCCAAAAATAATATGATCAAAAAATTGTTCTGGGTAAGGAAGGTCAATTTTTTCAATATCACCGATTATTACATCAGTTAGTTTTTGCTTTGCCTGATCTGCAGCTTCTGGAAATAACTCAATACCGTATACTTTTGCATTATATTGTTGTTGTATATAGGCTCCCAGTTTTCCTTCTGAACAACCCACTTCTAATATAGTAGTGCTATTTGGAGATATCTTTTGGAATAGCTTAACATTTAGACCTTTAAAATAATCTGAATTTTTCTGTTCGTATAAGCCTTCGTAAGCGTCTTTATCCATCTTACTCTCCTTTGATACTTCTTTGTTCTCTGTCATATATTCCTCAAGAAAGGTTGTACGGGCTATTTCAAAAGCCTCTACATCTAAATATTTACCACTATCGTGGATACACCATGGATTTTCCATTTTAGGTACGCCAACGTCAAAACCATGCCGACTCATTTCAAATGAGTGAGATATATCGTAATAATGAAACCCTTTAAATAAATCTTCTCTCCAAGGAATATCTTTTTGAGTAATCATCAACAAACCGTCGATCGCTTCTACTACTGTATAAGGCTCAAGTCCGTCAGTTTGATTAAAGGATAATAGTCGGTACGTTTCTGGTATATCGATTACTTTTCCATACAAATTATCGCCTTCCCACCATTTCCCATTATCCGGAAGTTGTTTACAGCCTGCTACTCCAATCATTCCGAGTTTAGGATGGTTTGAAAATAAATTAACAATATCAAATAATAAAGTTCGATTAATGATATGGGTGTCTTGATGGAGATAGATTTTATATTTAAAATGATGTTGTAAAGCCCTATTGTATCCCTCTGCCATACTTTTTGCATTGTCAATGAACAGAAAATCGATTTCATAATCTGCTGGAACTTCTAATAAGTCAATGTGTGCCCTGCAATAATGATATTCTTCCAGATTGTTAACACAGGTTACAAATAAAAAACCTTTATCATTCATTAGATTCACCTGCTTCTACCGCTTTCTTGACGATCTTTGGATACTAAAAAGCAACATCTATATCAGTTATGGAAGTGATGTACCTCTCTATCTAAATTGTATACACCCCAACAAGCAGTATAGAACAAAAAAACTAGAGCCTTCATTGCTCTAGTTTATGGGTCATTATTTTGTTTTGTAGTTGGTAAGAGAATTTAATTAATGATTAGTGTTGGCAAAACCGTTACTTCTTTTTACTCACTTCGAAGACTATACTTAAAAACGCCCAAAAAAGCTTGGGGACTAATCAAGCTTTTTTGAGTGTAAAAGTATTAAAGGGAATGGGGAATTTTCAACAAGATAGTCCAGTTAGGTTTCATTACATTATTAATCAATACTAGGGTGTGTATTGATTATTACTTCACTTTAAATGATAATGATTATCAATTTCATTGTCAATAGTTTTTAGTCTTTTTTCCAAAACATTTTTAAAATAATTTTTATTCTACTAAATACTGATAGAATTTTTTATCTACCTGTAACACTGGAAAACTTTGAGGTAGCTCTGTCGTTCCGATTTCTGTAAATCCATTTTTTTCATAAAATCTATGAGCAGCTAAAAATTGTGGGGTCGTTCCTAAATAAATTGCTTTAATTGCCTTTTCATGAGCCCAATTAATTGCATTTTTTAATAGAAGACTTGCTGTATTATATTTTGCACCTCGGTAATCCTTATCTACAAACATTTTCCTTAATGCAACTTGTTGATTACCTATGTCTAATAAACTAATTGTACCGACTACTTGATCGCCAATAAGAGCCACCCAAAAATTCCCTATACCATTCTGATAAAAATCCCCTATAGTAAATAAATCAGGCTGGTCACTTTTTGTTATCGGGATATTGTATTCGTTTTGTTGAATATTGAGAATTAAATCCAAAACTTGTTCCTGGTATACCATAGAGTATTCTTTCACAGTGGGAGTATTGTTCATAAATTTACACCGCCGCCTATCAGTAATTTTCTTGTCTACTTTGTAGCCTCTCTCCATTCTTTCTATAACCTATCTAATTCACTCTAGTAATCGAAATACCTCTTTCTTATCTATATAAAATAATTAAATATTTATTAACAAAAAAAATAGGCAATGCCTAATTGGCAATGCCTTCAGGATGTAGACAAGTACATAAACTAAGAGATTCAGACTGATTGAAAACGCTTGTCTTTCGAAGCGCGAGATCTGATGAGGAGCTGGGTTACCCTGAATGGTAATGAGCACCGCAGGCAGACGCAAGAAAAGCAAAGAAGAAAGCGAGCGTTTCTGAAGGCAGGCCTGATTGGCCCTGCCTTCTATTTGACTATTACATTTCCTACCATTCCTTGATTGTAATGGTATCGACAAGCAAGTTCATATGTACCTGGCATTTTCGGTTGCACGGTAACGGTTTTTGTTTGTCCAGCCTTAACTTCAGTGTCAATGCCTAGCTTTGCCACTGTGAATGTATGCTCTTTACTACCTACATTTTTTAATACCAACGTTGTCATTTTTCCATTCGGAATCGTGATGACTTTCGGATTGAAGTAATCATCGTTCAACTGGACCTCTAACGTATTCGCAGTAAGAGGTTGTTTTGCATGGCTGGATTCAGCGAAAACACTAAGTAAGCCCGGAGTTGTCGCCATCATAATCATCACCAATAAAACTACCAATCCATTTAACCACTTTTTCATAGACATTTATAACCCCTCCTTTCCTAAGCATTATTGTTTTCCAATTCATAAAATTTTATCACTATATTTTTTTCCAAACTGCTTTAAAACACGTTTTTCTGATACTAAGAAAGGAAGAACTGAACTAATTTATTACTATATAAAAAAATTAAGTTAAAATTCTACTTCAACTTGTTATCGAATACTGTATAAAGATAGCTTATTTTTTACTAGATGAGGTGGTATTCCTTGGTACAAGAAGTCCTCTCAACGGAGCAAATGGTTAACTTCATTCAAAATGGATTAATGAAGACGAATTCACCAAAGCGAATCATCATTATTGGTGGAGGAATCTCTGGTTTAGTAAGCGCGTCCCTTTTAAAAGATGCAGGTCATCATATAACTATTATTGAGGCAAATAGAAGAATTGGTGGACGGATTTATACAAAAAGGGAACCGTTTCTTGATTATCAATATACTGAACTCGGTGCTATGCGTATTCCATCATTCCACCATTTAACATTTGCATTAATCAATAAATACAATCTAAAAGTAAATGAATTTATTAATAGCACCCCTAATGACTTAATTTATGTGAATAATGTTTTAACAAATCAAAAAACCTATGATTCAAACCCAGATATACTAAATTATCCTGTTGCTCCAGATGAAAAGGGTAAAACTGCAACAGAATTACTTATATCTGCAATTGGTCCTGTCATTGAATTCATTAATCAAGATCCACAAAAAAATTGGGATATTGTTATTGAAAAGTATGATCACTACTCAATGGAAAACTTTTTAAGATACAATCCTGTCGGGAAATCCTTATCAACAGGAGCAATTGATATGATAAAGACAATCGTAGGAATTGAAGGTTTTCCAGAATTAGCCTTTACAGCAATATTACGAGAAGTAATTGTTCTTTTAACCCCAAACCTAAAATTATATGAAATTACAGGTGGTACTGATTTCCTTGTCAGAGCATTTTTACCGCAATTGAAGGACAACATTATGCTTAATGAGAGGGTAGTAAAAATTACACAAGATGATGCTAAGGTAACAATCTATACAGAGAATGAGGTACTTACTAAACAAAATCAATATGAATGTGATTATGTGATTTCAACAATCCCCTATTCATTATTTAACTTTGTAGATATCTCCCCATTCAATTCAATTTCATATAATAAATGGAAAGTTATCAGAGAGTTACATTATGCTGATTCTACTAAAATCGCTATACAATTCAGAACGAAATTTTGGGAAAAGTTAGGTTTGTTTGGTGGAAAATTAACAACTGACTTACCTATTAAGTTTTCATACTTTCCAAGTCATGATTTTGGCTATGAAACAGGTGTAATATTAGCAAGCTACACCTGGGAGGATGATGCCGCTATTTGGGAAAATATGAGAAACAACACCCGTATAGATAAAGCATTAGCTAACCTTCCCATTATTTTTGGGGATGTAGTTTATAAAGAATTTTTAGTAGGATATTCCCAAAGTTGGACACAATTTTCATTTTCAGGTGGCGCATTTGTTATGTATAAACCAAATCAACAAAGAGAACTCGGTCCATTTATTAGAACACCTGAAGGTAGAATTCATTTTGCTGGTTCTCATGCATCATCTACTCCTGGGTGGATGCAAGGGGCAATAGAAGCCGGAATCCGTACAGCTTATGAAGTAAATAATTTACGAGTTTAATAAACAATATATTCCACTTATAGTGGTAAAATAAAAGGACCCTAAAGGTCCTATTATTTTGAGACATTTTAAATCGTAGTTGAAAAAAAAACCGTATTTACAGTACTTTTCGTAATATCCTGTTGCTCCGGTTATTTCCGTTGCTCCAGTCACTCCGGTTACTTCAGTTTATCTCTTTTACCTCTCTCGTCTTCTTTTCCCCTAGTGCCTTTAGGGCCTGGACAACAACAGCACTTAAGGTAAAAGTGGCAGTCACTACACTTCGAATCACATTTACAATCCCAATGCTTTGAGCCCACTTGCATTTACATTGCTTTGTTTTCCTCTTTGCTCAATAAATCACCTAATTGTATAAGGCTCGTACTCTGGTGAATCTAAATTATGACATTCTATTTTTGCATGCTATATAACCATATGTGAAATTTGAGAATCGTGTAGTTAAATACTCACTAAATCTGTACTTATTAGTAGGAACAACCAGAAAGTATATCTCTTTACAAATCGTTAGCGTATGTTATACTCTTCATGGTTAATGACAATGACTAGTTTAGTGATCAAAGGAGTAACCACATGATTATTCAAGATGTGTACCTTTCTGTAAAACAGGGAGAAACAGCTACGAAAAAGAATAGAATACCTATTTCCTATAAGGAAACTTTGATTGGACGCACTTGGGGTAATATCATCCCCGATATTCCTTTTACAAACCAATACATTTCTAGAAAACATGCCTTAATACAGTTTGAAAATGAAAATTACACTATAGTTGACCTGATGAGTAAACATGGCACTCAGGTCAATCATACGTTTATAGAAAAGAACATACCAGTTTCCCTTCGTGATGGTGATATGATCAGTCTTGCAAGTGGAGCCGCAATACTCACTTTTCATAACCCTTCTGAGAAAAACTTCGGAGACACACTTGATATACCATTATTTATTGATAAGCACTTAAACGAATTGAATGGCTTAACTGTAAATGTTGTTAAAAGAGAAGTTTTAATTGATGGCGTTAGAATTCATCTAACGAGTAAAGACACAGAATTATTTTTGTTGTTATATCAAAAAGCCAATAGTGCGGTTAGCTATAACGAAATTAAAGTAAATGTATGGCCAGAGCGTCTTACAAATGAATCAGATCAGCCAGATGTAGGTCGTGAAGAAATTAATACTCTTGTATATAGATTGCGGAAGAAGTTAGGTAAATACGGTCAATGTATCGTTTCCGTTCCTCGATTTGGGTATATGTTAGAATTAGAAGACATTTAATGTACTTTTATAAGTAGATAAATTATATAAAATAAAAAAAGAGTGTAGATATATTTTCATATATTACACTCTTTTTTTCCTATTAAATTTCTCTACACATAGCTTAAGATAGTGTAGCTTTTAACTTTTTTTCTATCATAATTAATTCAATATATATGCCAATTAGAGTACTTAATACGCCTCCTAAAAGAATCATTGCACTTACATATTCTGGTAAGCTTGAAAGAAAATAAACTAGTAATGTTCCAACGATTATTAATAAAAAAATCAATTAAAATACCCCCTTTTCTTTTTAGAACTTAACCATTCATCTACTGTAATGACAAAATTCCATTTCATGCTACTACTCCATTTTCGTTTTTAACTCGAGTGACTGTTAAATTACTGATCAGTACCTGTTTTCCTTGTTCAAAATGGTTAAATCCATTATTTGTATGTAGACTAAAATGAAGATGATTTACTCCTGTCATAGTATACCTACTTCGTTTTTCACTCAATAGCACACTGATAACAAAACACTAACATTTAAGAAAGACATATCTAAGTGTAGGTATAATTTCTTTTGCCATTTTTTGAAGGAATGGATACGTGACGTGTATAAAATTGTTAGAATTAAAAGGAAAAAAAGAAATAGTTTTAGCTAACAAATCGAACAAAGAACACTTTGTAATTGGGAAGATACATCGGCACTTTCATATTCATAAATCAATTATGATGGGAAATACTATTGTTGGAGGTGAAGAGGCTATGAGTAAAAAATCAAGTGGAAGAGGACAAAAAGCTCCAAGTGTTAATCCACAAGGATATGGAAAAGACGTTGAATTTTCAACTGAGCCTAAAAGTGAGTTACAGAATTTAGCAAAAAAATCGAACACAAAATGAATCCATAATTAGGAATGGTAATTGCTTCTTTTGAAGTAAAAAACCATCAGTTGGTCATGATGAAAACTCCGACTGATGGTTTTATTTATTTTCATAAATACTCAAAAAAGAGTATCTCAATAAACTTAGCTTTATTTCTTAATGACTGAGGCAATCTTTAACCAAACACATACCAATAAAGTAAAGAAGCATCCAAACAGATTAATATAAAATCCGAAACTAACAACCTGTTTACTAAAATCAATGTCTGCTTCAGATATATACATAGTTTCTGCAAAATTTATAAAGTGATTAAATGAATTTATTACAATATAAACGATTGACCCAGCTACTATAATATATCTTCCCTTTTTTGCAAAATATAAAGAAAAGAATGCTACTAATAAACTTAATACTCCATAATGTTGAAGTCCAATGACTTTTGGATATTCACTTCCAATAGTAGCCCAAGGCAAAAATAAACTGATTATAATCATTCCAATTCCAACTGATACAAATGAACTTGTATTCTTCATCTCAATTCTCCTAAGTTGTTGTACTATACAATACAAAGTATACCATCAGATATCTTCAAAATCTGTGATTACTATTGTAAGCACAAACGAAAAAAGACAAATTTAAAAGGATTAAGCCCTGTACAATTAAGGGATCAATCCTCAGATGTAGCTAAGAAATATTTTTGTCTAGCAAATATATGTTCAGTTCAATCAAACCTTTACTAAAACTTCAGTACCATCATTAGCTTTGACATCCACTAATACAAGCCCTTTATGTTTTTGCAATTCTTTAATAACTAATTTAAGTAGTTTTTTGTCTATTTGTGGTATGGTCAGAGAGAACTGTTTATCATTCTTGTTTTCGTTTTGATGATTTAACCATTTATTCATTTGGTTATGAAGAATTTTAGAAGAAAGAATAGAAATACCAAAATGTAAAATGGCATATGGAACTGGGATCGTGAACCGAACTTCTTTAGTTTTCACTTTTAGTTGTAACATAAGCGCAAACCCTATTCAATGATGACAGAAACTATATCGCCGTTTCCCGTCTTAATATCAACAAGTTGACCATCCAATTCGTTTTCAATTGCTTCAATAATAAGGTTTATGTCAATATCTTTTACATATTTCTCTGATTCAGGAATACTTGCCAAGATGCTATTTCCAGCAACTAATAACGCCTTAACAAGTTTAATTGGCACATTAACTTTAACGTTATCATTTTCAGCAGATTCAACACGGATTTTTAATATTTTTTCTGCATAATTAGATGTTTTATAAGAACGACTGCTTCCCGCTTCTTTTTCCTTTAACACGTCAATTAGTTCTGATGCTTTTTCTGCATCAATTTTTCCATCCTGTACCATTGTTAATACTTTTGCGATTTCTTCTTTCATCGTAAATTCCTCCCTATTCCTCTTTTAATAATCTAATTGCTTCTTCTGTAGAAATTTCTCCATTTTCCAGCATTGCAACTACCTTTTTCTCGTCTACTTCATTTTTCTTTTTTGTTTCGTAGCCAAGTGATGTGATAATGTCAGTGAGTTTACCTCTTACCGTCGGATAAGAGATTCCAAGCTCTTTCTCTACTTCTTTGATGTTCCCTCGACATACCAGGAATACTTCAACAAAATGAAGTTGTTCCTTCGACAGGGAAGAAAAAGGTGAAAGTTCAAACTCATTTTCAATTGTAGTGTGGCAATGGGTGCAATTTAGTTTTGTAATTTTTAAGGTCTTGCTGCAAACAGGACAATTTGTAATAACTGGATAAGCCATAATCAAATCCTTTCTTTCATTTGATTAGATTATATGATGATAAATTAAAAAAGTACACACTTATTTTTCAAAATATTTAATATTAATATTAATAATGTTAATATCCTGTTTAATTATTTTAATTTTAATGGATCATAACCTTTAAAGAAGCCTTTCTTTTTTGTTATTTTTTATCAAGAACTAAATAATCTAATCATCCAATGACTGATAGTCGATAAAATGAAAGAAGATTAACAAAGTAATATCTGTTAATCTTCCTTTTTTGTCATAAAACCTTTTATTTAACTCTAGGTGACTATCCATTCCCCCGTTTTTGAAGCATTGCAGCAGTAACTGTTATAAATGGTGCACATTCAGAACCATCAGCAGTTTCATCGTTTCCGCTTTATCATATACGTTCTAGTAGCGGTTGGAGGTGGTTCTATCCATCCAGGTCCAGTTGTTATAAAGAAGAAAAAAGGGTGGAATTAAGAATATATTTTCCGCAATTACCATCCTTTTTTGTACTAATAATGTAATGAACATACACTATTTTAAACTATTTTCATATAACTTACGGATCATTCTAATTTGACCTCGATGATTGATTTCATCTTCAAATACATGGAACCATTTAAAGTAATTTGTCGCTAAATTTCTTCCAAATTTTGACCTTTCATATAACCACTCATCTGATAGTGTATTAAATTTTGCAAATGTATCTTCTCGAATCGACTCTAAAAGATTAATATAATAAGCTACATCCTTACCTTTAATTGTCTGTCTTGCCTTTTGATCTAAATCTAAACCAGGTAACCATTTCTCTTCTTCCTCTTCGTTCAAATCTCTATTTTCGAAAGTATTAAGTTGATACCAGTATTCAACTCCAGCCATATGGGTAAGTAGCATCCCAATTGTATTACCTGTCGGAGTGTGCAGATAGTCTAGTTCCTCCACAGTAATATCTTGAATAGCTTCCAGTGTTGTATATCTTACGTATGTCATCATTGATTTTAATGTATTAAAATCTCCTTTAATTCCATCTTGTTCCCCAACTAATAAAATATTGTTTGTATCACTCATTGTTGTTACCCCTCCCATTTTTGTCCAACCTATTAATTTCTAGATATGTAAGTAAATCCCCTACATAAAATGAAGCTTTTTTTTGCTACTATCATCGGTATGATATGTTAATTACATAACATGTAAAATTAGTGCAAAAAAAAATCGACTTAGCAGTCGACCTTTTTGTTTAATAATTTGTTACTTTAGTTCAATTAAAATATTGCTTCGAAGCAGACAAGACTAGTAACGAGTTTTAATCGTCACCATTGCATTAGTAGTTTTGTTTAGAACTGTTTTTAAGTATCTGAATGTTTTTATCTCTTTCTCCACCATCAGACAACTCTTCTGAAAATTCATGTTCTGCTTTCTTACCTAACGGAAGTTCAGATGACTCGATTGTATTAGATGATAAATTATTATTCGACATAGCTTGTTCATTCCGTTTTCCCATCAATATCACCTCTTTTTATTAGTATTGGAATTTTGGCATGAATTTATTAATGGCGATTATTACAATAAAAAAAAGCCGCTTATGCGACTCACGATCTTGTACAACTAACGCAAACGCATGCGTTAGTTGCATTAGGATATGGTTTTTACATATTAAATTAGCAACAGGTTCTTAAGGAGTAGTATCAGGGCGAAAACAGTTTCCACTGCCCTTCGGAGACAACTTCAACCTCTCCGTCGATTACTTTGATGGCGGTTTGATCGTCAATCGCATACGCCGGCACCTGAATCCCTGCTGCCCACCTCTCTGCGGCAGCAATGGTGTTTCCCGGCAGCATCTTGTGATCCAGGTGCGGAAAGATTGAAAAATCAACCAGGCTCAGTGTTTCATCACCACCGTCTGGTGGATTCCAGCCAACGAAGTATTCCCCTATCTTAGGTGCCATCACCATGCTCCCAGCACTCATTCCCACATAGACTGAGTTCAGTGATGGTAAAATGTCTGCCAGCCCAGATTGACGCATCCAGTGGCACAGGTAAAGGGCGTCGCCGCCTGACACCAGCAGTACATCTATCTCCTGAACCAGTGGTTTCCAGCGGTTTTCGTCGATGCTTGGCAGCGCTGTGAGCTCCAACACGCCGACTGACTTCCAACCGAGGCTTACCATAGGATTCTCTTCTTTCCCACTGATGAACTCCCAGGTTTTGACGCCAGGGCCAACCCAAGGGTGTCCATACATCGCAGTGGGTATGCACAGGGCGTTGGAGTCAGCAATTGGCTTACCCAGCATGTCAACCAGCGCGTCGCGTATGCTTTTGTTATTGATGCCTCCAGATGTAAGCAGAAATTTCATAACTTCACTCCTTGTCCTTGTTTGGTACTTTCAAGTTTGTTCATTCTTCTATGATAGCAACCCTGTCTTTTTGAAAGATTAGAACACTTCAATTGAATCATTGTTATCCGTTGTTCAACTTATTTGTCTATTCGAATACCTGGTGAAGTTCAATTTGTACTATACTTTCCAATTCTACAAAACATATATAAATCCTTGTCAACATTTCTGCCATTATGTTGCATAAGGAATAATAAAAAAAGGAACTCATTTCGTTTAAGAAATATGTTCCTTTTTTGTTTTTACTTTCATTCCGGAGGTTTTTGACAAAATTCCGGGAGTTAATGAAAAATCACGCTACTATCCAACCTCACCACTATACTTCGTTTCCTCCTCAGGGAAGATGAAGCCTAGTTCATGGTGGTCACCTTCGTATACTGCACATTGTGTAATTCGGATTTCTGCGTTGAAATCGATCACTTCAAGCTTGCAGTATGCTCGGTTGATTTGTAGTGCATTGTAGAACTCATCAACAGTGGATACACTTTGACCGTTTACTTTTGTTATACTTTCGCCTACACGTATATCCATTTTATCTGCTACTGAGTTTGGTAAAATACCTAATACAACCAGACCAATAGCTTTAGATGTAAAGTATGATGGCGTATTGAAGTCTCTATTTTTATGAATATAGGAAATAGCTTCACGTCCAACAATTGCTAATGCAACAGTAACAAATGCAACAAATCCTACAAAGTAGCTTACGACTCCGCCAATACAAATTAATAACGAAAGTGACACAATCTGTTTTCCAACAAGTTTGATTGATTCTTTTGGAAGCATTCCCTTCATTAATTGATAGAAACCAATTCCAAACGGTACACATAAAATTGAATAGCCGCTATCTCCTAATGATAGAATTGGCCACCAGGCAAAATCACTCACTATTGTTCCATTTGGAATGAGTAAAAATATTGGTACGAGCCACAACTTGTTTGCTTCATGTGCACCGACTCTTTTGCCTCGTTTACTTTCTACCAATAATGGTGATGTATGGTTCACTGCATTTCTTTGTACTAAAACTCCTTCAGCTAACAACAACAAGCTTAACAGTATTGTAACTGCTGGTAGCATTCCGTTCATATCTTTTGGGACAATGTTTTCTAATATCGAAAGTGATGATACGCCCTTATTTAATAATGGAATAGCAATCAGTGCTAGTCCAATAGTATACGCAGGCGACAACCAACGAAATTGTAAAGTGATTGTACATAGAATTGTTATGATGCTTACCAAGATGACCATTTCAATAGGGATACTAATACCAACAAGAAGTGAAACGACTGATAATATTACACCTAAAAATAAGCCATACAAGATAGATGTCTTCCATTCAAACGATACATTAAAAACACGTGTAGAAAAATGTTTACGTTCTCTTTTTACACGTAAATAACCTTTACATAATGCCGCGATAAAAAACAAATAAACAAATGGATGTAAAAATAATTTAGCAAAACCAACTAGTAATTCTGATACTACATTTGACCACATATCATTCACCACCTTTAAAAGATTTGATAGATTCATATATATTTATGTTATCGGTTTATATCATTTTTTTCAAAGGGAAATATGTAATATACGAAATAAAAAAGCACACTTTCCCCTAAAGTGTACTTTTCGACAATCATCTTCAGTTCTCCTGCCTGGAATGTAGTAAAGTAGCTATTTCCCGGGAATTATGTCAAAAGAGGACGAAAAGCTTCGTCCTCTCTTACATACAAATCTTATTCAGACACTAATTCTAAAGCTTCCTCTAATTGAACGTCATTCTTCTCATCACGTATTTTTTCAATTAAAGATGCTTCTAATTTTTCAGAGGTAAGTTGATCAAGTTTACCATTTACAGTAATACCAACTGCTTTTTGATATTTTTTAACTGCCGATTCTGTATCTTCACTAAAATATCCATCTTCACGTCCAGGATCATACCCTAATCCTTTTAGCATGATTTGAGCCTGTTTAATATTTTCGTTATTGTCATCATATTTAAATGTCTTCGATTTATCAATTGGTGTTACATAGAAATAATCAGGTTGTTTTACTTCAATATCTGGCTTAATTCCTTTTTTATGAATCCAAGTACCATCCGGTGTTAACCATTTAAACTGAGTTAACTTAATGTTACTACCGTCTTTGAAGTCAAGTGTCGATTGAACTGTACCTTTACCAAATGATTTTTCACCAATTAGTTGATAATCTCCAGCTTCACTTAATGCTGCAGCTAAAATCTCTGCTGCTGACGCACTTCCTTTGTCTATTAGTACATTAATAGGATAAGGTTTTGCTTTGCTTAATTTCGTATAATACTTCTCACGTTGACCTTCTCTATTTTCAACTTGTAAATATGGTTCATCTTTAACAACTAATTCTTCTAGAACACCCTCTACAGCTTGTAAGTAGCCGCCAGGATTTCCACGTACATCTATTGTTAATCCATCGATATTCTGGGACTCTAGTTTATCTAATTCCTTCTTAAATTCATCTGCAGTCTTTTCATTAAAAGATGTAATATGAAGGTACCCAATTTTTTCGTTATTAACATTCTTAACTGAACCAAAAACTGTGTACATTGGAATATCATCACGTTTTATATTAAATTTGATTGGATCTGCAACGCCAGGTCGTTTAATCTCTAGTGTTACATTCGTTCCTTTTTTACCACGAATTTTTAAAACAGCATCATATTGTGATAAGCCTTTAATACTTTTCCCATCAACTGTTAGGATCTCATCTTTTGGTTTGATTCCCGCTTTTTCAGCTGGAGAATTTTTAATCGGTGAAACGATGATTAGTTTTTCTCCATCCTTTGATACTTCGGCTCCAATTCCTTCAAACGATGAACCTAATGATTCATGGAATTGCTGCGCAGTTTTTCCATCCATATAAGACGAGAATGGATCATCTAATGTCGTAACCATTCCTTGAATTGCACCTTCAGTTAATTTATCAGGGTCAATTTTTTTTACATATTGATTTGCTATAATTTCATAAGCCTTTTGTATTTTCGCAATATTTTCGTCCTCAGACGCTTTTATATCTTTGCTCTGTGTTAAGTTTGAAACAATTGAACTTGTACTATTATTAAAAGCTAATGAGCCCACTCCAATTCCAACAACAAATGTTGCTGATGCAAGTAGTGCTGATGTTTTACGATTCATATAGAACCTCCTATCCGTTCATGCTTGAACGTATCAATCTACTATTTAGTGTATGTATTGAAAAAGCATCACACAGACGTGCGATGCCTTTTCTGTTCTATTATATGATAAGCCTGTATCACTTATGTTTGCAAGTAGAACACTAATTAATAAAATTTTATTAAAAGGTTTTAATTATTTCGTAAGGTGTTGTAAATATGGTGATAAATCTAAGCCTAACTGATTTGCTAGTCTTTCACCTAACTGTACATTCGCACGGTAGAAGTTGCATACTGCACGAAGCTTAATTTTTTCATCAACAGACTCAATATCTGCACTAATGTTTTTAATAACAGTATCTTGCTCTTCTTTACTATATCTATTCCAAACTTCTCCAGCTTGCCCAAAGTCATTTGTCTTTTCAATTTTCTTACGTGCTGTTACGCCATTCAGTGGTTGATCAACTTCTACATAAGCAGGATCTTCTTTAGGTGTGTCTGAATAGCTGTTTGGCTCAAAATTAATTGGATGAGTTTGTTGACCAAATGGCATAGCCCCATCACGTTGATTGTTCGCTACTTTTGCAAATGGGCAGTTAATTGGTAACTGTTGATAATTTGCACCAATACGGTATCTTTGTGTATCAGAATAAGAGAATAATCTTCCTTGTAATAATTTATCCTCAGATGGCAGCATACCTGGAACTAACACGCCAGGATTAAAACCAACAGATTCAGTTTCAGAAAAAACATTTTCAGGGTTACGATTTAAAATCATTGTTCCTACTAATTGACGTGGTATCACATCTTCAAACCAATCCTTCGTAGGATCTAATGGATCAAAATCAAAATCATCCATATCAGCTGGATTTAGTACTTGCACATATAAATCCCATTCTGGATAATCCCCATTTTCGATTGAATCAAATAAATCGCGGCTAGCATGGTTAAAATCATTAGCTTGAATTTCACTTGCTTCTTCCATTGAAAGGTTTTTCACACCTTGCTTAGGAACCCAACGAAGTTTCACATACACTGTGTTTCCGTATTCATTAACCCATTTAAATGAATGAACACTTGAACCTCTCATTTGACGGTAGTTTGCTGGAATTCCTTCATCAGAGAATAAGTGAACTAACATATTTGTTGTTTCTGGCGTTAAAGACCAGAAGTCCCAATAACGATTACCTGTTTGTAAATTTGTTCTTGGATCTGGTTTTAATGCATGAACCATATCAGGGAATTTCATAGCATCACGAATAAAGAATACAGGTAAGTTATTACCAACGAAATCGTAATTTCCTTCTTCCGTATAGAATTTCACTGCAAATCCACGTGGATCACGCAATGTTTCGGGAGAATGCAAACCATGGATTACTGTTGAGAAACGTGCAAAAACCGGTGTTTCTGTTCCAGCATCCTGTAAGAATTTTGCTTTCGTATATTTCTTCATACTATTTTTTGTAATAAATACACCATGTGCACCCGCGCCACGTGCATGAACTACACGCTCAGGTACTCGCTCACGGTCAAAATGAGCTAACTTTTCAATCAGTTGGTAATCTTCTAAAAGTGTTGGCCCTCTTTGTCCTGCAGTTAGTGAGTTTTGATTATCCCCAATTGGTACACCTTGATTTGTTGTTAAGCGATTATTTGTCATATTTTGTCTCCTTAATTAGAATTATTATTATTTAGTATTAATTATATGATAATGTAATTTAGAATGAAAATCAATATTAAACTATAATTATTATAAACTAGGAAAAATTTAGGAGTTTTCATCACCTCTTTACTATGTATAAACATAACTTATTGCTTATTTCTACCTACAAGTAACCCTGTCTATTTATATCTATTTCATTGGTTTATTTTTTAGCATAAGAAATTAATAAGAACAAAAATGTACACAAAAAAACCTATCCCCAATTGTTTGGAGATAGGTTAATAGAATAAATTAATTAGAAATTAATATATTTTTGTGGATCAACAGCGTTCGATTTGCTAGCATTCCACTCACCCTTATGAAGCTCAAAGTGTAAATGCTGACCAAAAGAATGACCAGTGTTACCCATAAAACCAATTTTTGTACCTTTTGAGACAGTTTGTCCAGTTGACACGTTAAAGCTATCTAAATGTGCATAAACCGTTGTCCATACTTGTCCACCAATATTATGTGTAATAAACACACAGTTACCATATGATGAAGAAGTATATGCTCTGATTACTACACCATCACCCGCTGAAACAACTGGAATTGTTCCACTACCAGCTATATCAACTCCATCATGGAAACCTCCACCATCAAAAGATCTGTTACCAAATCCTGAAGAAATATAGCCTGCAGCTGGTCTAGTAAAGTTCCCACTTGAGATAGGTGGCGTACTTCCCCCTCCAGAGTTTCCTGAGTTTCCTGAATTACCAGAACCACCATTTGATGGTTTGTTTTCATTTTTCTCTTTCTCTCTTTCAGCTTTTAATCTTGCTTCTTCTGCAGCTTTTCGTTTTGCTTCTTCTGCTGCTTTTTTCAATGCAATTTGCTGGCTAGCTAATAACTCATCCTGCTCTTTTAAATTTAATACGTCCTCATGTGCTTCTTTTTCTTGTTCTTTTAGAGACGCCATTAAATTATTTTGTTCATTTACTTGATTTGCTAGCTGTTTATTTAAGCTTTCTAAATTCGCTAAATCTCGCTCTATTTTTGCTTGTTTGACCGTCATTTCATCTTTTTTACTGTTTACGATCTTTAAATCTAGGTTTTGCTGTTTAATAATATCTTCATCTGCTTCCATGATCACTTGTACAGCACTCATTCGTTGAATTAAATCTCCGAAACTATTAGATCCTAAAATAACATCGATGTAAGATAGCATTCCGCCAGACTTTTGAAGTGATCGCATTCTATCTTTTAATAATTCTTGTCGAGACTCAATGCGTTCTTCAATAAACTTTATTTCTTCCTTCAGTTTGCTAATTTGTTTTTTACCACTCTTAACTGCATCCTGTGTTTGGTTAACTTGACGTTTTGTTTCTTTCATTTTTACGTCAAGCTGTTCAAGTTTTTTAACAACATTTGCTTGATCTTGTTGTAAATCATCAATCTTGTCATTTGTTGCTTCTGTCTTTTCCTTAACCTCACTACGTTTCTTTTCGATACTGTCAATTTGTGT